>Ga0181566_10001440_pt1 | contig 19593 bp, 18 predicted proteins | sample 101ome_15_FD_133762 | JGI IMG/M metagenome (GOLD analysis project Ga0181566, IMG submission 133762) | Coastal salt marsh microbial communities from the Groves Creek Marsh, Skidaway Island, Georgia - 101402AT metaG (megahit assembly) | ecosystem: Environmental > Aquatic > Marine > Intertidal...
CTATTCAAGACCCTATCCGTACCAACAAGGCTAACATTGATGGCTTTTTGAATATGTTGGTTGCAGCACGCGATGCAGAAGTTAAAAGTTTTGTATATGCAGCTTCAAGTTCTACCTATGGCGATCACCCAGGCTTGCCGAAATTAGAAGACAAAATAGGCAACCCGCTAAGTCCTTATGCAGTAACTAAGTATGTTAACGAGTTATATGCAAAAGTGTTTGCACGTACTTATGGCTTTAAAACGGTAGGTCTGCGTTACTTTAATATTTTTGGTAAACGTCAAGACCCTAATGGAGCCTATGCTGCTGTTATCCCTAAGTGGGTGGCTAGCATCATCGCTGGCGAGGAGGTCTTTATTAATGGTGATGGAGAGACCAGTAGAGATTTCTGCTACATCGATAATGCCGTGCAGATGAATATCATCAGTGCTATGGCGCAAAAGGAAGAAGCAAGCGATCAAGTATATAACTGCGCCTTAAATGACCGCACCAGCTTGAACGAGTTATATAAAATGATTGGCGATCGTTTGGTTGAGCGAGTTGATGGGCTTGAAGTTAATCAACCAACTTATCGCGATTTTCGCCCTGGCGATGTGCGCCATTCATTAGCAGATATCAGTAAGGCCCAAAGTTTAGTCGGTTATGCACCAAGTCACCGCATTGCGGCAGGGTTGGACGAGGCAATGGACTGGTACGTTAATTCGTTGTCATAGCAGGAATTTTAGGCATGAATTTACTGCCATTGCTTAAGCGTCTGTGGAAACAAATATCTACAGTACGGCGTAAGCAGTTGTCTCTATTGTTGGTTTTAATCATGCTGGCGTCTTTTGCAGAGGTTATTGCTATAGGCGCTGTAATACCGTTTTTGACGGTGTTGGCTGACCCTGCTCTGGTATTTGAGAATCAATATGCCCAGCCGCTTATCGCATTTTTAGATGCTGAACGCCCCGAACAATTGGTTTTTCCTTTGACGGCAGCGTTTGTTATGGCTGCAATAGTTTCGGGCTTGATACGGGTTACTTTGTTATGGAAGCAGGCGAGATTAGGTCAGGCGATTGGAACTGACTTAAGTAGCAACATTTATCGTCGAACTTTATATCAGCCTTATTATGTTCATGTTAGTCGCAACAGTAGCGAAGTAATAGCGGCCGTTTCTACAAAGACAACACAAGTTGTTGGAGGGATTGTTAACCCGTCTCTAACGATACTCAGTACATCTATTTTAATAACCTTTATTTTGATCACTTTGATTTCTATTGCACCAGATATTGCTTTGCTTGCTTTCTCGGTATTTGGTTTGAGTTATGGGTTAATTATTACTCTTACCCGAAAGCCGTTATTTCGATTTAGTCAACGTATCAGCGCTGGTGCCAACAAGATTGTCAAAATCGTGCAAGAAGGGTTGGGTGGTATTCGCGACATTTTGATTGATGGTACGCAAGAGACTTATTGCAAAACTTATAGAGCGGCGGATGTCCCTATGCGACGTGCGCAAGCAAACAGTAATGTAATTGGGCAAATGCCAAAATACTTTATCGAAACGCTCAGCATGATTTTGATTTCAGTAATTTCTTACCGGCTTGCACAAACCTCGGGAGGACTAGTTGGCGCTCTACCTATTTTGGGTGCCTTTGCATTAGGAGCACAGCGTTTGTTGCCTCTGCTGCAGCAGGCTTATGCCAATTATTCGACAATTCGAGCTAATCAGGCTTCGCTGTCGGATGCGCTTAAATTGATGGAGCAAGAAATTTCGCCGGAACTTTTGTTGGAATCGAACATGCCTGGTGTATTCGAGCGTTCGATAGAATTTCGAGACGTACATTACCGTTACAGTGATGACGGACCATGGATTTTAAATGGCTTAAGTATAAGTATACCTAAAGGTTCAAGTATCGGTTTTATTGGTGTTACGGGTAGCGGGAAAAGTACATTTTTGGATATCGCAATGGGCTTATTGCGACCAACAAAAGGCAGCATGTTCGTAGATGATGAGCTTATAGGTTTACAAAATTACCGTGGTTGGCAATCGAGAATTGCCCATGTGCCGCAAAGCGTGTTCTTGTCTGATGCGAGTATTGCGGAAAATATCGCATTTGGTGTCCGTAAAGACGAAATTGACATGGATCGTGTAAGAGCTGCTGCAAAACAGGCGCAGATTGCTAATTCAATTGAGTCTTGGGATTTGCAATACGACACCTGGGTTGGCGAAAGAGGGGTGCGTTTATCAGGTGGTCAGTGTCAACGTATCGGTATTGCTAGGGCATTATACAAGCAGGCAGAGGTGTTGGTTTTCGATGAGGCAACCAGTGCGCTTGATAACGAAACTGGAAGGGCGGTTATACAAGCGATAACATCCACCGATAGGAACATTACCATCTTTATGGTTGCGCATAGGCTCTCTACCTTGCGCAACTGCGACAGTATCATTGAATTGGAAGATGGCTTAATCAAACGCCAAGGTACGTATCAAGACGTCATCAGCCAAGACGATGTTTGAAACGGATAGAACGACCTTTTTTAAGACTCTTAGCAGAGCATTGGAAATACAAAGATTATGATTCCATATGGCAGTCACTTTTTAGACGACGACGACATCGACGCAGTAGTTGAAGTGCTGCGTAACGGTTGGCTGACACAAGGCCCAAAAGTAGCCGAGTTTGAAAAACTCGTTGCTAGTTACACGGGAGCTAATTACGCGGTTGCAGTTTCCAGTGGTACTGCTGGTTTGCATTTGGCTTGTTTGGCCGCTGGCGTGAATGAAGATAGCAGGGTGTATACCTCTGCCAATACCTTTGTGGCGACTGCTAATGCTGTGCTTTATGCCGGAGGACAACCACAATTTTGTGATATAGACCCAGACACTTTAAACATGTCGATTGATTGTTTAGAACAAAAGTTTGCCTCTGGTGAACAAATAAATGGCGTGATTCCAGTTCACTTTGCTGGGCTGCCTTGTGATATGGCAAGGATTAAGTCTATTGCCGATCAGTATGCCACCTTTGTAATCGAAGACGCTGCACATGCCTTTGGCGCCACCTACTTAGATGGCAGCAGAGTCGGCAACTGCAAGTATTCAGATATGACGGTGTTTTCGCTACACCCTGTAAAAGGTGTGACTTCTGGTGAAGGTGGTTTGATTACCACTAACGATGAAGCACTGTATCGGCATCTACTAAGCCTGCGTAGTCATGGTATTTGTAAAGGTAATTTTGATTTTCCTGGGATTAGTAAGGCAGGCCAAGGTGATTTAATCAATCTTGACGATGCCTTGGTAGATGGGGAGTTGAACCCTTGGTATTACGAGATGCAGGAACTGGGTTTCAATTACCGTATCACCGATTTTCAGTGTGCACTTGCGACAAGCCAAGTAAAAAAAGCAGAAAAATTTTTAGCACGTAGAAGAGAGTTAGCTGACCTTTACGATAAGTTGTTGCAAGGTGCGCAGGCTATCACGGTGAAGCAGCTGGGCACGCGTCAACAGTCGTCGCTTCATTTATATGTTATCGAGATCGATTTTGAAGCCTTGAAGATGTCTAAGGGCGCATTCATGCGCGAGCTTGCTAGCAAAGAAATCGGTACCCAGGTGCATTACATACCTGTGCCTTTTCAGCCTTATTATGCCGACAAAGGGTTCCATAGAGAAGATTTCCCCGCAGCTAAACACTATTACGATAGGGCGCTTTCTATCCCAATTTATTTCGGCTTGAGTGATGAGCAAGTCGAGTTTGTAGTGAACGAGATTTCTTCAGTGGTTAAAGCGCACTTGAGTTAACGCCTGTAAAACGATGAACAAGGTTACTTTAGAAACGGATAGATTATACGTACGTAGTTTAGTCAGTGCAGACATTACACAGGATTATGTCGATTGGCTGAATGATCCTGAGGTTAACCGATTTCTAGAATCCCGCTTTAGTCGTGCCACGTTTGCTGATGTAGAACAATATGTGCAGAGCGTATCGCAAGATGACGATAGCTATTTTTTAGGTATTTCTTTAAAAAGTGACCAAAAACACAATGGTAATATCAAGCTAGACGCTATTGGCCACTATCATCGTCGCGGTATCATTGGTTTGATGCTTGGAGACAAGCAAGAATGGGGTAAAGGTTATGCTACCGAGGCAATTCGTGTGCTTATCTGGGCGCTGAGTTCATGAGGCTTTGCGTCATCCCCGCGCGTGGTGGCAGCAAGCGTATCCCGCGCAAAAATATTAAAGAGTTTTGTGGTAAACCGATAATTTCGTACTCAATATCGGCCGCCGTTGATTCAGGATTATTTGATAAGGTCGTGGTATCCACAGATGACGAAGAAATAGCATCTATAGCGACCCAGTTTGGTGCAGAAGTTCCTTTTCTGAGAAGTTCAGAAAATTCTGATGACTTTTCGGGAACTGGAGATGTTATGTATGAGGTCATTTCTAGATATGAAAGTAATGACTTATACTTTGATGAAGCTTGTTGTATTTACGCAACTGCGCCATTGATTTCAATAAAGCGATTGCAAGAAGCATTCAACCGATTTTCAAAAGGAATTTTTGATGTTGTCTTTCCTGTGGGAAGATATGATTCACCTATCTTAAGATCATATAAAGTTAATGAGGAATATGCTGCTGTAATGAATTTTCCAGAATATGAAGGAATGAGGTCCCAAGACTTATATGATTCGTATTTTGATGCGGGACAGTTTTACTGGTTCTACCCAAGTAAATTAAAAAAATTAAAAAATAAAAATAATTTCGGAAGTGTTAAGGGTGTTGTGATTCTTGAGGAGTATGAAGTTCAAGATATTGACCAACCATCAGATTGGCGTATGGCCGAGTTTAAATATCGTTTCATACAGTCAATTAATTCAGAGAAGTAACTTTGAAGTCACATCTCTTATCATTCGCTAAATCAGTGGGAGCTAAAATATCTCATGAGTATGTTTCTTATGATGGTTATTTCCCAGAGGAGCCTTGGGGGTGTGAAGGTCAAATTTACCCTTCACTGATGTTTTGGATTCTAGAAAGTTTTTGATTTGTTAGCCCGGCTGAAAGATTCAGATCTCGGATTCATTCTGCAATGGCGCAATGCACCGGCAGTCCGCCAAGCGATGTTTACCCAGCATGAAATTAGCTGGGAGGAGCATGAGGTTTGGTTTCATCGCGTTCAGGCGGATGAAAGCAAGCGATGGTTTCTCTACCTAAACAAGAATAATCAGCCGAGCGGGGTGGTGTACTTCACGGTCCTTGATCCTGCGCAGCATAGTGCTTTTTGGGGTTTTTATGCTAGCCCTGATGCCACACCTGGAACGGGTTTGCGTATGTCGTTAGATGCACTCGACAAAGCATTCAATGAACTTGCGCTTGAGAAACTAAACGTCGATGTTTTAGTGACAAATTCTAGGTCGCTAGATATGCATAAAAAAATTGGGTTTGCCGAAGAAGGTCACTTCCGTGAGCAATTTTTCAATGGCGAACAGCGTATTGATGTTGTCCGTTTAGGGATGTTGGCAAGCGAATGGTCAGGTTATAGGCAAGCGTTAAAGGCGCGGATTGCTCAATTGGATGCGTTTGCTGCGCAGCGCGAAGCTGCCCCCCCTCGAACCTTTAGTATTGTGATCCTTAGTGATGAGCATAGCTGGATAAATCGGGCGTTGATGGATCTTGTCATGGACTGGAGCGAATCTGGTCACGTGGTGCATTGGGCGCATTCTGCAGCAGATCTGCCTGCATCTGATTTCTGCTTTTGCCTCAGCTTTGGCCAGTTGTTGCCATCAAATATTCGGCAACAGTTCAAGCATACGTTGGTTGTGCATGAGAGCGATTTACCCGCCGGGAAGGGATGGTCGCCCCTCACATGGCAGATTCTTGAGGGAAAGAACCGCATACCTGTTACTCTCTTCGAGGCTGCTGATGAGGTTGACAGTGGGCCAATCTATGCGCAGCGCTGGATCTCGTTCGATGGGCATGAGCTGGTTGATGAGCTAAGAGAGGGGCAAGCCAGAGCTACACGAGAAATCTGTCAGTGGTTTGTCGATCATTACCCTGAGAGTCTGAGCGAAGCAAGAGAACAGCGCGGCTGTGAAAGCTTCTACCCTCGTCGACTAGCACAAGACAGCTTGCTTGATCCAAATAAAACGATTACAGAGCAGTTTAACCTTTTGCGAGTTGTTGATAATAAAAGATATCCTGCATTAATAAACTACATGGGCTGTGAATACAGCATCAAAATAATTAAAAAAGAATCTGTCTAGATGAAGAATGCTACTAATATTTTAAGGAACTTATGGACACAGTAAAATATTTGAAGACCTTACGCTAGCTGATTAAGTCTTCTGGCCAACAGAATAATTGCAACAATCATTGTAATGCCCTAACTGTAGTAATATTGGATGAAAACAAATAACTTTAAAATAGACGATCATGAAATTGGCACAGGTAAAACCTTTGTTATAGCTGAGGTGGGGTCAAATCACTTAGGTGATTTAGTTTCAGCTAAAGAGCATATAGCGGCTGCTGCAGATGCTGGTGCAGATGCCGTAAAGTTTCAGAGTATAAAATTAGATCAACTTTGGCATGCCCCCACAAAAAAAATTAAAGCGCTCCACAAAAAAATAGATTTTGCTGAAGAATGGCATGAGGAATTAATTAGATACGCTGCAAAAAAAAATATTTTGTTTACGTCTTCTCCGACATATTTAAAAGCGGTTTCTATAATGGAGGAAGTAGACGTTCCGTTCTTTAAAATTGCCTCGGCTCAGGTTGGTACCTTTCCTCAGCTAATAAGTGCTGTCGCTAAAACAGGCAAGCCTACTTTTTTTTCGACGGGTATTGCTGATTATTCACTGATTAGCAGAGCGGTTGATTTATTCAAGAAGCACAATCACTCAAAATATGCAATTTTTCACTGTAATAGCATTTATCCAACACCCTATGACGCAGTTAATCTCGGTCGAATGGAAACATATCGAAGAATGTTTCATTGCCCAATTGGATTCTCAGATCACACAGAAGGCACTGCAATAGTTATTGCTGCAGTTGCACGAGGTGCTAGTATGATTGAAAAGCACTTTAAGCTTGAAGGTGAAATTGATTCTCCTGATGCGCAATTTTCAATTACACCGGGGCAATTCTCTTCGATGGTCGAGAGTATCCGCTCTGTAGAAAGTGCTTCTGGAGATAAGTCTCGAATAAAAATTGAGGATTCTGAAGAAGAATTTCGAGAATCAATTCGTTATAAATTGGTAGCTAAGAAAAAAATTTTTGCGGGCCAAAGTTTTTCAAGTGCGGATTTTGATTACTTGAGAAGCTCTAGGGGGATAGATGCGACCAATGAAGAAATTATTTGTGATAATTTTATTGCTCGAAAAGATATTGTAAGTGGCTCTTTAATACATTACACGGATCTAGTTGCCCCAAAATGAAAAAAAGACTTCTTGTTATTAATCTTGGATGGGAACAAAGGCCCTTAATTGACAGATTAGTAGCCAGAAAGGAGTTTGATCTTTTTGGCATACATCATTCTCACGATTCTTCAATTCCGCTTGTTTTTCAGGATATTTACGTAACAGATTTACGAGACTTGGCTAGCATCTTAGACTATGCGCTGAAAATTAAACCTAACTATGTAATATCGGATGAGTGTGATTACAGTTTGCTTGCCCAAGCCGCAATCGCAGAAAAGCTTGGTTTGCCAGGCCCATCTTTGCATGGCGCTCAACTATCAAATAATAAGTTTTTACAGAGAGAATTTTCAAAGAATAAGGGTATTCTAATACCCAATTACGCGCTTTGTTTAAGTGCCAAGTCTGCTGAAATTTTTGCTGAAGAAAACGGCTATCCTATTATCTTAAAGCCTACCGATAATAGGGGAAGCATTGGCGTAATAAAGGTGAATAGTCCATCTGAATTGAAAGAATCTTTTTTTATTGCAATGTCAAATAGTCATTCACGCTGTGTGCTTGCAGAAGAATTCATTGAGGGCGAACAAATTACAGTTGATGGGTATGTTTTTCCTAGGAATGGGTGCCGATCAGTAGCTCTAGGTTCAAAATTAATGAGCAAAAATGATACTCAAGTTGCTTTAGGTATTGGTTATCCTGGAAATATTGATAAGTCTTTGTATGATGCTGCCATTCAACATAATGCTGATGTCAATGAAAAGCTTGAGTATACATTCGGAATGACGCATACGGAGTATATGATTAAGGGGGATCAGCTATACCTTATTGAGAGCGCAAATCGTGGGGGTGGTGTATTCACAAGTGCACTTGTAGCACCTGCAGTCTCAAAGATCGATCTGCTGGCCCAATACATTTCTGATTGTATGGGTGAGGACTCCAACATGTACCAAGATCCAGAACAAAATTCTATTGTTCTTCAATTCTTCAGTTTTTCTCCTGGGCTGATAAAATCGATACATGGTTTTGAAGATTTAAATAATGATTCAAGTGTCATTAAGGCGGAATTGATGGTTAAGCCCGGTGAGGAAATCTATGAGATTACAAGTGATGCCAATCGACACGGTTATGTGATTGCGCGAGGTTCGCCTAGTGAAATTAATTCTCTGATATCAAAAGTTGAGATTGAATATGCGTGATAAAATTCTCGATTCTATTCGCACTAATCGTATTTCAACCGTTGAGGTTGCTGATGCATTAGGAAAAACGGGCGTGCTTCCAGAAATATATGCTTTAAATGGGGGAAAATTTATTGCTGGCGAAGTTTTCTATACGTGTGCCTGGTCTGAGTCCAATTGGCCTCTGCATGAGCAAATACAAGAAGTGCCAGAAGGTAAGATTGTTTATGTTGATTCTATTCATTGTGGCAAGCGAGCAATATTTGGAGACCTTATTGCTAAGTGGCTGATCTTATATAGAAAAGCTTCTGGAGTTGTTGTTAATGGATATGTGCGCGATATTCATAGATTAAAAAAAGAAGGCTATCCAATTTGGTGTACTGGAACAACACCATTGGGGTGTTTTAACCGAGAGATGCCAATAACAGTAGAAGTTAGTGAATATATTACAAATCAACGAAAAATTTTTGAAGGCGCAATTCTTGTTGCTGATGATTCGGGCTGTACTTTAATAGAGTCGCAGAAGCAAACATCCAGTTTGCTTGAGAGAATTAACTTCATTGAGCTTCAAGAAGATATCTGGTACTTCTGCACAGACACTCTGAAATTATCAACGTTTGAAACAATTTGTAAAAAGAAATACCTTGAAGAGCCAAGTTTATTACCGAAAGCCCTAAAATTAGCGCTTGATAGGCATGATGATTAATACCTTATGAGCAATAAATATTCATCAATTACAAAATCTGCATTAGCAAGATACTCTGCTAGATTTGCTTCTCTTGGTGTCGATGTAAAGTCTCTAGGTTGGGGAAGTGTAGAACAGCAATCTTATAGATTTTCATGTGCGCTTAACGCTATTAATGGCCGCGATAAAACTTTTCTTGATATTGGATGTGGATTTGGCGATATGCGTGAATATGCGAATCGTATTGGTTATCCGATAAAAAAATACACTGGCTGGGACATCAATGACGAGTTCATAAATGTTGCTCGCTCTAACTATCCCAGTGACACATTTAATGTTGCTGATTTGTCGGCTGGAGACTGCAAGCATGATCACGTAGCTCAAATGGGTATTATGTTAGGGTTACTAAATTTTAATTTAGGATGTGCATCAAAAAATATTGAATATTCACAGTTCATGATTAAAACTGCTTTTGGTCTTGTTTCGGAGTCGCTAGTTGTTGATTTTCTTAGTTCACATACAGCGCCAACATATGAGCCAGAGTCATTTGTTTTCTATCATGAACCCGAAGAAATGCTGAAATATGCATTAGAACTCACATCTAATGTTCAGCTAATCCATGATTATCAGCCCATACCCCAAAAGGAGTTCATGTTGGTTTTGAGTCATGTTTGACTGGAATATTCATCTTCCTTGTAGAAAGAGCAGCGACCTACAAGGGCGATTGTTAGATGAGTTTACTATGACAAGTGATCAATTGATTAGTTGTTTAAATCATTACAGTCCTTCCATTCATAATGCAGTAAGTACTGGCAATTTTATGATATTTAATCACTCGCTAGAATATGAGAGTGTTAAGCTTCTTTCGAGCGAGTTCCGTAGAGACTTTTCTGGTTCACTCGTAACTTTTTTGGCTGATTTGAATAGCAGTACCCCCTTTGAGTCTGTAAAAAAGTTAAATTCAAGTGGTGTTGACGCTATTAAATTTCATTGTTACGCCCAAAAAATTTCTGAAAAATTATATGGCGTAGCCTTAGAGTATTCTCGCGCTGCTGAAGATTTTAATATGCCTATTTTCATTGACACCAGTTATGGCTCTACAGATATCTACCGCTATGACAATCTGAAGTTGGCTGCTTTTCTTCTTAGCGAAATTAAGTCTGTTCCGGTTGTTTTGCTTCATAGTGGTGGCGCAAGGGCTATGGAAGCTTTTCTTCTTGCTGATGCCTGTCCCAATGTATTTTTGGATACATCATTCTCTGTGCCTTACTACATGGATTCAACGATAGAGAAAGATCTTGCTTTCGCTTATAAGCGAATCGGGGTTGAGAGGGTATTGTTTGGCTCTGACTTTCCATATATCAGTTTCGAAGATGCGTTATCCAAAACGCGATTATTTTTTGAGCGTAATGGTTTTTTAGATTCAGAAATTGAGATTGTGTTTTCGAATACACCTCAAAAGGTTCTTAGGGGGTTATGATTTTAGTGTTGACAGAAGCAGGTAGCGATGTTGGCTATGGCCATCTCTCGCGCTGTCTGGCTGTGGTGGAGAATTTACCATATGAATCTGAACTTTTGATTCATCCAGATTCCGGATTTTCTCAAGAGAATGTCAAAGTATTTCCCTGGCGCAGTGACATATCGGGTGTGATAAATTACATCGATGAGCGCGGTGTCGATATGCTTCTGATTGATTCTTACCTTGCAGATTTATCAGTGTATGAGGCTTTTAAGGATGCAGTTGGGTATGTCGTTGTCTTTGATGACTTTGACCGGATCTCCTACCCAGTGGATTTGGTCATTAATCCATCAATCGTAGGACCGCAGTATCTGGCGCAGGTATCTGAGGTTGTTTCGGGTAGTGATTGGGTGATTTTGCGGCGTGAAATTCTTAAGCATGAGAAGAAGCTTAAACACTCAGATCTAAAACATGTCGTTCTGAGTTTTGGCGGGACCGATAAAGCGAGACTTTTTGAGAGGCTGCTGCCACTTATGCTCGGTTTAGATTTTTATCTTTCTGTCGTTGCTGGTAGTGATGCCAAAGCACGAGAGCTTGAGTCTTGTTTCGTGGATTCTCGGCTTCATGTTTATGGTCGCCTGGAAGCAGAAAATTTGGCTGATCTTTTTGTGTCAGCTGACTTGGCAATCAGTGCAGGCGGACAGACTCTTAATGAACTTGCGTACTTGGGTGTGCCGTTTTTGGCCATTGAAAGTGGGGTGGATCAGTACTGGAACATCTCAGCTTATGTTAGCCACAATGTAACACCCGAACACTTAAAAGCAGACGACCCTCATCTGGAGCAAAAATTGCAAGACGCTCTTGAATCACTAAAAGATTCGACTATACGCAGCTCAATGGCAGAGAGGAGCATGGAACTTATTGATGGCGGCGGTGCGGCACGAATAGCCGAAATCATTGCACAGAAAGGTAGGAGTGGTGTCTCTGCAAGTAGGTCGAAAGTATTATGAGTAAGAGTGTGCTTGTAGTTGCTGCCCATCCTGATGATGAAGTACTCGGTTGTGGCGGTACAATCGCACGTCATGTGGCAGAAGGTGATTTAGTGCATGTGGTTTTTATGGCCGATGGTGTGCAGTCGCGCCGTATGGATGGGTCAGAAGAACTTCAGCTTCGCAATCAAGCGCGAGATGAAGCGCTAAAGATTTTGGGAGTGTCAGAGTGCAATGTGCTCGACTTTCCGGATAACCGTATGGATAGCCTGCCGCTGCTTGATGTGGTGCAGGCACTTGAGCCTATTATCAAGCAGGTGCAGCCCTCGCGGGTCTATACGCATCATCACGGCGATTTGAATGTAGACCACCGCGTAACTCATCAGGCTGTAATGACCGCTTGCCGCCCCGTGCCCGGAAGCAGCGTGCGCGAGATTTTGGCCTTTGAAGTGATGTCCAGCACTGAATGGGCCACGCCTGGCGTTGCGCCATTTGTGCCAAATGCGTTTGTGGATATCAGCGATTACTTGCCGAAGAAGCTAGAGGCGCTGGCGGCGTATGACATGGAAATGCGTCCAGCGCCGCACTCACGCTGTGTTACGAATATAGAGGCGCTGGCGCGGCATCGCGGAAATTGTGTGGGGGTTGAAGTGGCAGAGGCGTTTGAAGTTATGAGGGTGTTGCAGTGAGCGAAATTTTTCCTAAGAAACTTCAAATACTCGGCGCAACCTAGTGTTACCTGATGAAACTCTTTTTATGAATAGATGGGATTTTAAAGTTATTTTGACTTTCATTTAATTTTTAGCGATTGAATATATGAGGTTGTTTTAATGAATTGGCTAATAACAGGAGGTTGTGGATTTCTTGGCACAGCTTTAATTTACAGATTAATTAAGGAGACAAATGATAACATTCGGGTGCTTGATAATTTATCAGTAGGAACAAAAGAGGACCTAGCACAAGTAACAAAATTTTCCATTCAACCTGAAAAAAAATTAAGTTGGGTTAGTGAAGAAAGAGTCTCATTAATTATCGGCGACATAATGGATGAAAAACTTGCCATTTTAGTAGCCTGTGATGCTGATGTCATCGTGCATTTTGCAGCCAACACGGGTGTTGGACCTTCGGTAGAAAACCCACGCCTAGATATTAATCTTAACGTCATAGGCACATTTAATTATTTAGAAGCGGCAAGAATAAATAGTGTTTCTCGTTTTGTTTTTGCGTCAAGTGGAGCGCCCGCTGGAGAGGTGGAACCTCCAATACATGAAGAGCTTCCTCCACATCCAGTGTCTCCTTATGGTGCGAGTAAGTTGGCCGGGGAAGGTTACTGCTCTGCATATAACAAAACTTACGGTCTAGATACCGTAATGCTTCGGTTTGGAAATGTTTATGGTCCTGGTTCATTACATAAAAGCAGTGTTGTAGCGAAATTTATTCGCCAAGCTATTAATAATGAAACATTAGAGATTTTTGGAGATGGATCACAAACCCGAGACTTCATTTTTATAGATGATTTGATTGAAGCTGTTTTATTGGCATCATCAACGCCTAATCTAGGTGGAGAAACTTTCCAAATCGCAACTAATCAAGAAACCACAATTGGTGAAATTGCTGAGCTATTGGTGGAGGCCTTAAAGGATGCTGGGGTTGAAAATATTAAGCTCAAAAATTCAGAAAAACGGCTAGGTGATGTGATGAGAAATTATTCAGATACTTCTAAAGCAAAAAGGATGCTTGGGTGGAGGGCAAGTTGTGATCTTAAAGATGGAATTAATCAAACGGTAAGGTATTTCGTAAATGAAAAAGTTTAACGGTAAAACTGTTCTAGTCACGGGTTCTTGTGGAACTGTTGGTTCTGAGTTGATTAAACAGCTGCTAGTAAACCCAGTTAACTCACCGAATGAAGTTATTGGAATTGACAATAATGAAAGTTCTTTATTTTTTCAAGATCAAGAATATCTTAAAGATAAGCGAGCACATTTTTATGTTATTGACCTACGTGATAGAGATGCGCTCAACAATATAATGAAAGGGGTGGACGTTGTGTTTCATTGTGCGGCATTGAAGCATGTGATTCTATCTGAACGTTCTCCTGGCCAGTGTATTCAAACAAACATAAATGGTGTGGATAACGTTATTTTTGCGGCTAATGAAAATAATGTGGAGACAGTTATCTTTACAAGTTCTGATAAAGCAGTTAACCCAACGAATGTCATGGGGACATCTAAATTAATGGGTGAAAGGTTAATGACTGCTGCAAATAGCCATAAAAAAAGTAAAGGCCCCATTTTTGCCTCAACAAGGTTTGGTAATGTCCTTGGGTCTAATGGATCTGTGATACCTATTTTTTACAATCAAATTGCAAAGGGTGGACCAGTAACGCTCACTGATCGTGAAATGACCCGCTTTGTAATGAGTATCGAGGAATCAGTTCAATTAGTTTTAGATTCTGCATTATTGGCAAAAGGAGGGGAGGTGTTAATTACAAAAATGCCGGTGATTAGAATTGAGGATCTTGCAAAAGTAATGATAAAAGACTTAGCGCCTAGATTTGGAAAATCGCCTGAAGAAATTCAAATTATAGAAATTGGCACTAAGCCTGGTGAAAAACTATATGAAGAATTAATGTCTGATGAGGAGACTAGACGCTCAGTAGAATTAGATAAGTACTTTAGTGTTACGCCTGCATTTAAAGGAATTTATTCAAATATTGACTACGACTATGAAGGTTTAATTAATGAAGTCGTTTCTAACCCATATGTTTCAGCTGAAGTCACCCCGTTATCATTAAATCAAGTAAGTGACCTACTTATTAATTATGGGCTTATTAATAAGCCAAGTGATTACATTACTTCTCGTTATTGGCCTGGCGATAAGGAATCTAATCAATGAGCAGTATTTTAATACTTGGCGGGGATGGCTATTTGGGTTGGCCAACAGCAATGTATTTCTCATCAAGAGGTTATAGTGTCACTGTAGTAGATAACTATTTTAGACGTAACGCTTGCACAGAACTTGATGCTGGAATGCTGTATCAAGTTCCAAACCTTATTGAGCGGGCTAAACTTTGGCATGAGCTTACCGGCTATGAAATTAAAGTTGTAATTGCAGACTTGTCAGATCCTGTAGTCATGAGGAAATTAATTGAAGGTGATTTCAAATATCAATGGGCAATTAACAAAAGTTTTTACGACTTACCGGAAACGGTAATTCACTATGCGGAACAGCCATCAGCACCATACTCGCTAATCAATTATAAATACGCTGATGTGACTTTAATTAATAATTTGAGAGTTACTAATAATCTACTTTGGGCTATAAAAGATATATCTCGTGATACGCATGTCATAAAACTAGGGACAATGGGGGAGTATGGAACGCCTAATATTGATATTGAAGAAGGTTGGCTAGAGATTGTGCATAAAGGCCGTAAAGATAAGTTCTTATTTCCTCGGCAGGCCAGTAGTCTTTACCATACGACCAAGATAATGGATACAGACCTTATGTGGTTTGGTGTGCGCATGTGGGATCTAAAGGTTACTGATCTTATGCAGGGTCCTGTATACGGAATAGATACAGATGAGTCACTGATTGATCCTCGTTTGAGAACTATTTTTAATTACGATGAACTCTTTGGCACCATAGTTAATAGATTCGTCGTTCAAGCTTGCGTTAATTATCCACTGACAGTATATGGTGGTGGCGGGCAAACAAGAGGTTATTTAAATATTAAAGACACGATGCAATGTGTTCATGCATCAGAAAAGAATCCAGCGAGTGCAGGTGAGCTAAAAATTTTTAACCAAATTATGGAAACATTCTCAGTAAATGAGCTCGCAGCTCTTACGAAAAAAATTGGTGATGCGCGCGGTTTGAATGTCGAAATCAAGAATATTCCAAATCCACGTAGAGAAGCTGAATCTCATTATTACAATCCCTCATATGATGGTTTAAAGGAACTAGGCGTTAAGCCAAATCTTCTTACTGATGAGTCAATGGGCGAGTTGTTTGATATTGTGGAAAAGAATGTCGCAAATATAAGAAAGGATATTATATTTAAAGGCATTACGTGGTAGGGCCATTTTTTAGGATTTATTAAAATGTATGAGACTTTAAAAATTGCTTTGATGGGATGCGGTCGTATAGCTAAAAGACACTCGGAGTTGCTTGGATTTAATCAAATAGATGGTGCCAGTTTAGTTGCTGTATGTGATATTGATGAAAGTAAAGCTAAAGTTATTGGTGAAAAATTTAATGTGCCATTTTTCCCTAGTATAGAAGAATTATTGCATCGAGTTGATGTTGACTTGGTTGCAGTACTTACAGAAAGTGGAAATCATGCCAATCATGTTGTGCAAATTGCAAAGTTTGGAAAACATGTTTTAGTTGAAAAGCCAATGGCGCTTACATTAGAAGATGCTGATCGTATGATCTCTGCCTGTGACGAGGCCGGGAAAAAATTATTTGTTGTTAAGCAAAATAGATTCAATGTCCCAGTACTTAAGTTGAAGGAAGCATTAAATGAAGATCGCTTTGGTAAGCTAGTTTTGGGCACTGTAAGGGTTAGATGGTGTCGTCCTCAAGAGTATTATGATCAAGCTTCTTGGAGGGGTACTTGGGCTATGGATGGTGGTGTTTTAACCAATCAAGCTAGTCATCATGTAGATATGCTTGAGTGGATGATGGGGGATGTCGAGAGTGTTTTTGCAAAAGCAAATACATCACTTGTTGATATCGAGGCAGAAGATACAGCTGTCGTAACGTTGAAATTCAAAAATGGTGCTCTAGGAATTATTGAGGCTACAACAGCTAGCAGGCCCAAGGATTTGGAGGGATCAATTTCTATTCTAGGCGAGAAAGGTTCTGTGGTTATTGGTGGATTTGCAGTTAATAAAATGGAACACTGGGCTTTTAAGGAAGAAAGAGACGAAGATAAGTCGGTTTTAGAAGATTTCTCAGTCAACCCGCCAAATGTTTACGGTTTCGGTCATCAAGCTTTTTATGAATATGTAGTTGACTGCTTGGTAAATAATGGGCCGCATTTAGTAGATGGGTTGACTGGAAGGAAAAGCTTAGAGCTCATTAATGCTATTTACGAATCTATAGAAACTGGCAAGGAAGTTTTTTTACGTTTTAAGCCAAAGTATTGTCGACTAGGCTTAATTTGATTTGGCTATGAATCAGCCTAATTTCAAAAGTGTTTCAATTCGCGAGGACGTTACTTTTGGTAAAGGCGTGACTGTTGTCCAACCAGTCAATCTATATGGCTGTGATATAGGCGATAGTGGCTTTATTGGTCCCTTTGTCGAGATACAAAATCATGTAAAGATTGGTCGCAACGCCCGAATACAGTCACATACTTTTATTTGTGAATTAGTGACTATTGGCGACGATTGTTTTGTCGGTCATGGCGTGATGTTTATTAATGATCTTTTTACTAAAGGGGGGCCTGCTCGCGGTGACACTACTCTTTGGAAAAAGACAAAAATCGGTAATCACGTCTCCATTGGCAGTAACGCAACCATACTCCCGATTGAAATATGCGACCACGTTGTCATTGGTGCTGGAGCAGTCGTTACAAAAAACATTACACAGTCAGGCATATATGCCGGAAATCCGGCTAAAAAAATAAAGGATTTAAAGTCAAATGGTTAAGTTTTTGGATTTGGCATCACAATATCAAACCATCAAAGCTGATATTGATAAAGCGATTCATGATGTTATATCGCAGTCTGCCTTTATTGGGGGGGAGTACGTTAAAAAATTTGAGCAAGACTTTTCGAGCTTTTGTGATGCTGAATTTTGTATTGGTGTAGGCAATGGAACGGATGCACTTGAAATTGCCATTGAAGCGCTAAAGCTCCCGCTAGGCTCAGAAATTATTGTGCCAGCCAACTCATTTATTGCCAGTTCTGAAGCTGTAACCCGTCAAGGTCATAAAGTCGTGTTTGCTGATTGCGATTCTGAATCATATGTTATATCAATCGACGATGTAAAAAAACGCATTACCCCAAAAACTAAAGCGATTATTGCTGTACACCTATACGGGCACCCATGTGATATGCAATCACTGAAACAAATCGCCAAACAGCATAACCTCTTCATAATTGAAGACTGTGCTCAATCACACGGTGCAGAATTTCAAGGTCAAACTGTTGGTTCAATAGGCGATATAGCAGCTTTCAGCTTTTACCCAGGCAAAAACCTCGGTGCATACGGTGATGGGGGCGCGATAACAACGAATAATCCAGATTTGGCCCAAAAATGTCGCATGATTGCTAACCATGGTCGCATTGCCAAATACGATCACGAGTTTGAAGGAAGAAACTCACGTTTAGATGGTTTACAGGCAGCAATCCTCTCTGTGAAACTCAAATATCTACCGACCTGGATTGATAAACGTATTTCAATAGCAGATTACTACCTAACTCAACTCAAGGATGTGCAACAAATCATATTACCTGTAAGGCAAGATTGGGCTAAGCAGGTCTACCATCTATTCGTCATTCGCACAAAACAACGTGATGAACTTGCTAAATTCTTATCAGATAAAGACATTCAAACCGGTGTTCATTATCCCATTTCGCTGCCAAAGTTAAAGGCTTACGAATACACAGGTCAATCTTTTGAAAATATGTTTGCAAATAAAAGTGATAAAACTTTATTAAGTCTGCCAATTGGCGAACATATGGACCATGAAAACATAGCGAATGTAGTGCATGAAATAAAAAAATACTATAAAAAAAATAGAAATATTTAAATTCATATCAAGTATAGATGGTAATGAAATCTCTAGAGCTAGAAAAAATTAAATTTATTTTAAAAGGAAGTATAGAAAAAGCATATATTTTTATAGTAGTATTTTTCTTGGCATCCTTAATAGATGTATTATCTCTTGCCATGGTTGGGAAATATGTATCTCTGATGGTGGGAGATGAAAATGGTCAAAATGAAATAATAGTTATATTAAGATACATATATCCAGTTGAGGGGCTGAAGGAGGCAATAATTCTTTTGAGCGGGTTAATAATCCTGATTTTTTCGATCAAATCATACGTATCTATAAAAATTCTTAAATTAATCGCTAAATACAGTGCAAAAGTTCAATCTACGCTTCGAAAAAGACTAGCCTATGTTTATTTAAATGAAATACCAGTAGGAAATAAAGCCAAGTCGTCTTCAGAATATATATACAATATTGATAATCTAGTATACCAATTCTCACATTTAATCATATTTCTAGGGTTTAGATCGGCTGCGGACTCAATTATCGCACTTGTTATATCTGCGTATTTATTTTATATAAACCCAATGGCGTTTACAATATTAATAATTATGTTCACTATAGTTTTCTTTATTTATGATTTTATTATAAAAAAAGAAAATATAAGGCATGGAGAGAATGCAAATAGACACTATGATATATTTCTAAATCATGTAAATAATTTAATCTTTGGAAGATTAGAGATAAAGGCGTATGAAAGAGAGAGTTATTTTCTCACTAAACTTAATGAGTCTTCCATCGAAGCTAGTAGCTCTGCCGCCAAGACAATAGTATTCTCAGCTGCACCAAAGTATTTAGTTGAATCTATGTTGATTATATTCATTGTATCTATAACAATATATAGTACTTATACAAATGATAATTACATTGATTTATTTCCAGGCCTCGCTATTTTTGCTGTAGCATCATTAAGACTAGTGCCAGCCTTAAATGGTCTAATAAGTACAATGTCGCACATTAGATATAATAAGTCTTCAATAAACAGAATTTACAATGATCTTCAATTTGAGAATATATCAAAGAATCCGCATGAAAGTAAGATTGGATCAAAATCTAAATTTCAAAATCTCGAAATAAAAGAATTGAATTTCGGCTACGATAAAAATAAACCAATTTA
>Ga0181566_10001444_pt1 | contig 19556 bp, 34 predicted proteins | sample 101ome_15_FD_133762 | JGI IMG/M metagenome (GOLD analysis project Ga0181566, IMG submission 133762) | Coastal salt marsh microbial communities from the Groves Creek Marsh, Skidaway Island, Georgia - 101402AT metaG (megahit assembly) | ecosystem: Environmental > Aquatic > Marine > Intertidal...
ATATGCATTTTCTTTATTAAAGACAATCGGTTTTGTTGTTGAAGCGCTATTGAATTTTGGAGTTAGTTTAATCCAACCTTCCATTGTAATATCACCTACAATATCATACTGATTTGCAGACGCATCAGTGTACATACCCGTACCATCTTCACCGTCAAAAACAAATGAACCACCGCCATCATCGTCAAACTCAACTGTTGGATTTAGTGTAAGGTCATTACCTGAACCTGAAAGATCTTTCCAAGTTGTATCACCTGGTGTGTATGATTCTGGATTAGAAGAATCCATAGCACTTGATTGACCGGCTGTAATTGTATAGTTATGTAAATAGAATCTATCGTCAGATAATATCCAATTTACACCATCAGATGCTGTTAGATAATCAGAACCGCCGACTCTTCTACTACATGAATTAATTATTTCTAATAGCTTTTCCTCGCCTAAAGTTCCAGATGAATAAAACACTGGAAATGCAGAAGCTTCATCTGTCATTCCTAGTGTAAAAGAATCTGTCCAAACTTGACCACCTGTAATAACTACAGGCATAACTGCTTCACCCGATTCTACTTTTTCTGGCTTTTCACCATCAAAGTTCCATTGTGCTAATTTTGCTCTCTTAGGAGCGTTTGATAATTCAGGATTATTCCCATGATAAAATAAAGGACCCATTATTAATTAATATATTTTTTTTAAATAGTGATTGTCGAGCCGTCAAAACCTACAAAAGATATTTCACCGATAGAAACGTTATAAGTTTCTTTCATATCTTTGAAGTATTGAATCGCTACCTTCTCACCTAAAATCATACCTTGATCACCATCTGATCTGTAGTGAACACCTGCCATATTTCTACCAATTGCCATGTTAGAAGCAAGTTTGTTAAGTTCACCGTGAATAGTCATGTTAGCTTCATCACCGTCTGCATTTGAATATGCTTCTAATGATGTACCGTTTAATGATTCAACAACTGAAAGACCTAAATCTGACCATGCACCGTCTGCAAAGTAGATTTTAAGCAGTGTTGAACAAGCACCTGCGATTGCAGCGTGACCTGCTGGATAAGATGGATGCGTTGGAGAACCTTCAGCAAACTGGATTGGTAACCATGCTTTAGCTTCGCCGCCTTGTGCAGAATTATGAGCTTTAACAGCTGCAATTGTATTTGCACCTTCAGTAAATAAATCAGCATGTACTAATGAAGAATCTAATACACCATCTTCAATTTTGACAATTCTACCAGCCATTGCCTCTGGTCTTAGTCTTAAATGCTTTCTCCATTTTTGTACCCATGCTGCTTTCAACGCATGTCTTGAAATTTCACCAATTGCCGCTGCAATTTCAGCAACACCTCCATTATCAACGAAAGCACCTTCTTTAGCTTGTGATACGAAACCAGATTGTTTCGCAGCACCGTTAGAAGCTAAAATAGCTGCCGCATATAAATGTGCTTGGTATACAAAGTCAATGTGTACGAATGAACCTAATTGAGCAGGGTTGTAAATGTATTTTGTGTTAGCATCAACCGTTTGTGCAACTGGAACATTACCTTTTTGAATTTCTAACCAATTATTTTCAGTAATACCATATACGCCTGTTTTTGTTGGGCCTTTTTGTACAATCGTGTGATTACCTAAATTTACGTCTAATAACATGAACTGGCTTACGTAAGGACCTATAAGTTCACCAGGTGAATTACCTCTAAATAGAGATTTTCTAGTTACAGCGCCATCAATTTTAGGACCTGTGAAATCATCGCCAAATGCGTTTAATGTTGTAATTGCACGATCTAAATCTGCATTTGCACCGCTTCCACTGATTTCAGCAAATGAAATGTTTCTCAAGATGTTCTTTTCGTAAACTTCTAGAATTTCAGCCGCCGCTTCTCTTGAATTTAAAGCCGGCGCTTTTGGCATTGAAACACCTTCTGGGTCTGCACCTGTGAATTCATTAGACAGGGCAGCTTGTGGGTTTGCTTGTTTTCTAGCACCCCCAAGTTCAATTTGATCAAAGTCAACCTGTGCACCCGATTCTAGGGCAAATACTGTATTCTCAATATCTAAATTGTTAGGAATACCATCATCTCCATGGCGCATCGCCTTACCATATAATCCTTCGTATACATTGCCAACTAAATCATCAGCCCTTTCAGTAGATTCAGTGTCAGTAGCACGTCTTGTAGACTGTTTTAATCTAGAAGAAATAATATTACTTGAGATATTACTTAAATTCTTCATAATTATATAAATATTTTATTTATATATCCGTTCAATATAAAAAAGCCGTTCATTGTCAGTGAACGGCTTAAATCGTTGAACGATAGTGGACCTTGTAGGGCTCGAACCTACGACCTACTGATTATGAGTCAGGCGCTCTAACCAACTGAGCTAAAAGTCCAAATAACCGGGTTTCTGTTTTAAAGTTACCGTAACCATCGCGAATGGGTAACTCCCGGTATTTTGTTGGAGAGGAGGGACTCGAACCCCCAAGGTCGTGAGACGGCGGAGTTACAGTCCGCTGAGCCAACCAATTGCTCAACTCTCCATTATTTGCGAGGCCGGGGGGAATCGAACCCCTTTAACTGCTAGCATCCGTTTACCACCTTCTGAATCGGCCAGCCCCGTTGTGATCCCTCAGGGGCTCGAACCCTGGACCCTATCATTAAAAGTGATATGCTCTACCAACTGAGCTAAGAGATCTTTTAAGAGGTTCCCTCACCGCCAAGGTTCTTCTAGTGTCGCAAACATAGGTGCAATCTTCAAACTAGCAGTAGCGTTAGTGTGAGCAGTGCGGTGCATTCTGTTCTCTATCAGGTTGAACATCCCATCAAGATACTTCAAAGCATTCATTCGCCTTTCTTCTCCTCTCTAATTTCAAAGAACTTAGATGTCCATCATCAATTCGTGATGGCATTCGTTGCAAAGGAACTGGTGTTCTATTTCGCCACAAACATCTTCAAGAAACGGGTTTGTCGTCCAAACTCCTAATTTCTCTTCGCAATTTTCGCAAGTGTCGACCATATCGCCGAGTAACTCTTTTACAATTGCTTCTTTTTCTGTCATTGTTTTCATAATAATAAATTTAATTAAGATTTACTGTCTTGTTTAAATCGTTATTACCTGAGCAACAATTACAATATAAATATAAGCAATTCCTGCGACATAAAAAAATAAATGGGTAACTTTTTTGCAAATATTTTGTACCTCGGGTCGGGCTCGAACCGACACGGACATTACTGTCCAAGGGATTTTAAGTCCCTCGTGTATACCAATTTCACCACCGAGGCATTCGTAGTCACACGCAGACTCGAACTGCGGACCCCCACATTATCAGTGTGGTGCTCTAACCAACTGAGCTATGCGACTAACTTGCAATGATTATATATAGTTCTAGAAAAATGTTTCAGAGCTTATTTTGCATCAACTGCTTCTGAAATAAGAGTGCGACCACGACGAATACGGTTCTTAACAGTTTGTAAGTTGATGCCGTACTTCACTGCAATATCTTTATACTTCATATTGTTGATTAATCGGTCAACAAGAATGTCGCGATAAAGTGGTTTCAAATCACGAATGGCTTCAAGTGCTGATTCATAGCGAGCATTCAAAGCTTCTTCTTCATCATAGAAATCCATTTCTGTTTTCATTTCAGCTTCAGCCATAAGGTCTTGTACTGAATTACTTTCAATAGTTCCTTGAGAATTGATGTCAACTCCAAAATCATCACGGAGACGGTCCATTGAAGTAGACTTATTTCTTTCGCGAATGTAACCTAATGCATCATTCATTGCGATACGATACAACCAAGTAGTAATTTGGTACTCTGGATTGTATTGGTCAATCTTAGTCCACATTTTAATAAGTGTATTTACCGCGATATCTTCTGCCATTTCACCATCTTTGATGATGTTTGCAATGTAACGGGTCAACCCTGGTTTTACTCGATTGTATAATTTTGTGTAGTCTGCGTGTGATTTTGTTTCGATGTAGTTTTCTGTCAATTCGCGGTAAGTCGCCATATATGTTCTTTGTTTGTTAATGATTGAATGTAAATATAAGCAAAAGAAACGACATAAAAAAATTATGTCGCAACTTTTTTAAGAGTTTTCCTCTTTTATTTCTTGAAGGTACTCAAAATATGCAGAACGCATATGACGTACCTCTTTATTTAATTCATCTGAGATAGAATCACGATAGTCGTCATCCTCCCACAATTTATCATAGTCAATATCGTCAGTGCCAAAAACATCTTCAATGTCTTCATAGTTATTTGCTATGATGAAAGCACCACACGGGTCATAACCCTCATCTTCATAAGTTCCGGTGAGTAACACATCTGGTGAAACTTCAACAAGTAACTCTACTAATCGCAAATACATTTGATACGGTACTGACCAAGCAGATGTGCTTGAAATTTCAGCTTCGCCATCCTCAAGATATTCAAGATTTGCAGCAACCCACTTTGCACCGATATTATCAATACGATATTCTCGCTCTTCGAATTGTTCTTCAGTAGCACCATAGAGTCTTTCTAATAACTCATCGGTGTATACTTGACAATCGCCACCAGCAGGTTCTAAAATTTTACGTAGAAGGTCAGACCCTTCTTCTGTTAGGTTTTCTACCCTAACATAACATTCCATGTGATTTGCCATAATTATCTCTTTTGTTACTATGTAAATATAGCAAAAAAGTTTGACATAAAAAAATAAAAGACAAAAAAGATTCCAACAATTAACTGTTGAAATCTTCGTCTTCAAATAGTCTCATAAGAGCATTAACATTTTGAGGGGTGTAGTTCCAAAACTCACATGCCATGTTAATCATTTGCTTCTTATGGTCTGGTTTATACTTCTTACCGTAATAGCCGTAGAATAAATAGTGACCCTTATCTTTCATAGGCCACTCTAACATTGGCCAATATGCAAAGGTTGCATTGATTGAAGCTTGTTCAAAAATTCTGTTCACGATTTTAACATTATCGGGTAACATTTTATTTGAGTTCATTTCAAAAGCAGACTGATCATGTTCACCTGGAACCAACCACAACTGCTTAAAGTTTAATGCCTCAAACATTTCTTCAGCAGTTGTTGGGTCCCATGCAAAATTACCCAAATGTATCACTGTATCATTTTCAGAAACTACCGCATTCCAACGCTGTACCATTTCTTCGGTCATGTCTTGAACATCGCCAAATGGTCTTTTGTTTTTGCGAATAAGCGCTCCTCTGCCAAACTGACAGTTTCCTATTAGGTATGTAGCCATATTAGATTGTTATAAATCTGATGTTATAGTTTTTCCAAAGTTCATCTGTGAAGTTAATCTCATTTGAACCTTGTCTTGCATTGAATACTCGTTTGTCTTCCGAAGTATCAATAAATAGCGTTAATACAAAATCGTAGTGAGTTGAGTAGATGATTGATTGACCAATCCCCGCTCTCAAATCAGAACCTGAAGCACCTCTTTTAATCTCAATAGCAACTTTTAAGTCACTGATCTCGAAAACCATATCTGGACGGTTTTGAGTGCCCATGAACATAATGTTTTTAACCGTAGTCTTAACATTACCTTCCCAAAGTAGCATGTCTTTTACTCTGCTTTTAGCTTCAGAGCGACCGATACTTTTTTGTCTCATGAGATATTCAGTCATAGTATCTATCACATGTGGATACATGAACTGCTTGATCTTATCCTCCGATTGCTTTTTATAGTCAATCGTTTCAAAGATTTCCGGGTGTGTTATACCCTCTTGAAGTGCCTCAAGAATCTCAAGCCTCTTCTTCGATTTGCTCGCTAGTTTCATTTTCTTGTTCTGCTAATTGTTGTTCTAGTTCGTGAATTTGGTTGTGTAACTCTTGAATCTCTTTGTTGTCTTCACTTAGGACATTCAATGCATTTGTAACTTGTTCACCAACATTTGTTAGTACTCTGACAAAAGAACGAGCAGACTCAATACCTTGACCTTCAATATTCAGAAGGATATTGTAAAGTCCTGTCATAATAGTTGCAGATAGTGTTAAATCAATACCACCTTCTGTTGTTTCTGCGTTCTTGTTTGCTTCTTTCATTGAATCGTAAACGTGTACTGCAAGAGCTGCGTTTTTAGATTGCCATGAATAGCTTTTATCGATTAGTTTTAGAATTTGCTTGAATTCTGTACTATCTGTAAGAGTTAGATTAAATTCACGAGTAGCTGAAGCTGTTTGTAGTTCTGTTGCTTTAACTTCTAGTTCATTAATCTGTGTTCTTAGGTCTTCCATTTTATAGTATTTAGTTATATATTTTAAAAATCTGGGTTAGTAATTCTAATGTCGTAATCTGTAAAGTTAGCGTATTGTTCTTCATCTAGTTTAAGACGACCTTCCATAGGGTCTTGTTGGTCACCACGAGACATAAGACGTTGTTTACGAACTTCAAGTGGGATATCTAGATAAATTACAGTACATTGTTTACGAATATCTTCTGGAAGCATTTCAATAGCTTCAGCATTCATAATCATAATATCTGATGCTTCAAACTCATCACGTGAAATACCGTAATACCAGTTATTAAATATTTGGTATTCGATGATTTGACCTGCATCAATAAGTTTCTTAAATTCAGGTACAGTGATGTAATAGTAGTCTTTACCGTCAACTTCACCCGGTCGTGGGTCACGAGTTGTGTAAGATATACCGTATCTTAAACCGTTATCCATAAGACGCTTTCTCAAGTAATCTTTACCTGACGCTGCTTTACCTACAAGTACAATTTTGTTTGCCATTGAATATTATATGAAATTAATTATTGTTTGTTTCATCACTCTTTACATTTTCTATAATGTCAGTAGACGACTGTACAATACCACCACCTGCATTAAATACCATATCAATTCCGTATGCTGAACACATACCGCTTTCTGGTGTATTTTTCTCAGTTCTACCACCTCCGTTTGCAAATGCAATTTTCATTTCAGGATAAAGCTTTTTAACTCGCATTATAAGGTCTAACGCGGTTCCGTCAGAATCATCAAATGACATAACATCGTCTACGTTTCTGAACTCCCTTAAGACTTCAGCTCTTTCAGCCCAGTCCATAAATACCTTACCTCTTTTGTCAACGACCCATTGGTCCGAATTAAGCCCTAAAATAACTTTATGGCCAATTGCTTTAGCACCTTTGAAAAGTCTTACATGACCTCGATGTATGGGTCCAAAAGCACCTGAAATAATTACTATATCGTATTTTTTATCCATATTATTTTTCGTATCCAAATAATTCAAAATCTCTTTCGTATAGATGGTATACCTTTTCTTTTAGCTCTGGTGTATAATAATCCTCCCAGTTTTTACCATTTCTAATTCCAGTTATGTTTTCCTGGTATAAATTACTTGAAGGTAATGAAAATCCAGGTGGAGTCATCTTTGCAATTTCTTCTACCACTTCTGGCCATTCAAGCGAAAGATTCTCGTACTTTATAATTTTATCAACTAGTACCAGTTTTTTAACAGATAAAAACCTAGCTTGTGGCCACCAATGAATATCTTCAGTTGTATAAAAATACTTACCTCTTTCGTAAAATTCATTAACCAGGTCTTCAAACGACATTTCCCAGTTCCAGCTATTGTTTGGGTCTCTGTAGTATTCATAACATGAAACAAATCGGTCGTATGGATTTCTAACAACACCAAATGCAAAATAATTCTCCATAATTTCAGGGTCATTATTAGCTAATAAGTCGATGTACATTTGGTGTTCGTGTGTATCATCGGTTGGATTCCTCAATGCGCTGTGGATTGAAGTAGATGCATTTTTAGGAACTTGTATAAATACCGTTCTCCATTTATGGTATACTGCCATTTTATATAAATTAGTTTAGTGAAGTCATGATTGAATTCATATATAATATGAAATACCTTTTATAATGTTTCTTCATTTAAAATTAATTAGTGCAAACCAAATTGTATTCCAAATATAAAGAAATATGAATGTTAATAGGAATCTTGTGGTTTCGCCACCTAAAACTTGAATCCTAGGTTCTTCTCCGGATTTTTCTCGTCTTCTTAAGGCTATAAATCTAGAGATTAAAGTTCCCGCAAATGTAAATGCAATTAAATTCATTTCATAAATACCTGAATACAAATTATACAAAGTGTAAGCACTAATGAAACCGCAGTTTTCATTGTAATACCTTCACCCAAAAATAAGTAAGTCAAAGTTGTAAACGTAACAATTCCTGTTGAAAATCCTATAAATCTGCTAGGCCACAGTTGACCATCAAAATGACCTACAACCATCTTAGTTGCGTATATCAGAATGTATGAAATAGTACTTCCAAATATAACTGATATGAAGATTGGATTCTTTTTAAACCAAGGCCACACAAACTGACCATTAGTTTGAATCCAAATCATTGCTTGTCCAAGCATGAATAATAATGAACCTAGTAGTAACCCTCTCAAAACAATGAAGTTGTTTCGGTTAGCATATGGCTTATAAAAGAATTGCGGTGGTGGACAGTTGCGCCATTTTCTTTAATCGCATTGCGGTGCTGTGCTGTACCGTAACCTTTGTTAGAACCCCAACCATATTCAGGATACTCTTTGCTGATTTCCTTCATGTAATTGTCACGAGTAGTCTTAGCTAAGATAGAAGCCGCGGCAATTGAAACATATTTATTGTCACCACCAACCACTGTCTCGAAAGGTACACCATGGTATCCGTGAAATTGGTCACCATCAACTAAGATAAAATCAAAACGGTGTGCATGGTCGTCTAAGTACTTTAAACAATCGTACATACCCTGCATTGTAGCCTTTAAAATATTTGTTGATTCAATAACTTCTTCTGGTACAAGAGTTACATGCCATGCAATAGCATTATCAAGCACTAATCGGCGCGCTTCTGCTCTTTCTCCTTCACTAAGCAGTTTAGAGTCTTTAATGAGTTCGTGTTGAAAGCCTGCTGGCATAATACATGCTGCGACTGCAACTGGGCCAGCGAGGGCACCCCTTCCTGCTTCATCTAATCCTATTTCTACAATATTTCGGTCTCCGTTAAAAGACTCTTTAAGTAATATATGTTTTGCCATCTATCTTATGCTTTATAGATGTTATATGGCAAATATTACTTTTGTTTCTTCGGTCTGTCCCAACGCATCTGATTTTCTGCCTTGTACATACCGCATTTCTCATAGAACGGAACGTTGTCGTCAGAGCAGTTTAGGACCACTTTGTAGCACCCCTTCTCTTCGGCAAGTGCTAACAAGTCTTCGATGAGAAGCTTTCCTAAACCAAGCCCACGTGATTCTGGTGAGACTGCAACGTCTTCAATCAGACCCATTCGTGAACCGGACCTTAAAATCTTATCAATTGTAATAAGAGAAGCAACCCCTAAGATTTTTTCATCAAGGGTTGCTACTTTATAAGTTATATCCGGATTTTCCATGATTCTCCACCAATGCTTGACCATAGGTGTTGTCTCACTAAAAGCTTGTGAATAAATTTCGCAAAGTCTTTCTATATCTTCAAACTTTGCACCACGAACTTCTATTTGTTGTTCTCGTCCTTCCATTTGTCGTATTTCTTAACGATATCTTGCAGGATTTTGGCCCTTACGATATCGGCTTCATTAAACATATGTATACCAACACCTTTAACTGATTTAATCATATCGATAAATGAAGGTAAAGAAACTCTTGATTTCGCAATGTCAGACTGTGAAACGTCACCTGCTACAATTACTTTTGAGTCTCTACCCATTCTTGTAACAAAAAGCATCAACTGCTTCCAATCAGCGTTTTGCGCTTCATCAAGAATCATTAAGGCATCGTCATACGTATTACCTCTCATGTATGCTAGGGGTTCAAACTTAAAAAGATTCTTTTCAAATAAAATCTTTGTCTTTTCAACTCCTATGATTTTCTCAATATTCGATTTGTACGATTTAATATAAGGTGCAATCTTTTCATCAACTTCACCTGGCAGGAAACCTAGCTTTTCACCAGCTTCCTGAATTGGTTTACATAAAATAATTTGCTTGATTTCTTTGCGCTCAAGCATTTGAAGCGCTACATAACATGCTGTGAATGTTTTTGAAGTTCCGGCTGGGCCGTAGCAGAATGTTATTTCGTTGTCGTTAATAGTATTTACATATTGTTGCTGAGATTTTCTAAGGTGAACGCCATTTAGTGAGTTACCGTCGTTTACTCTGCGCTGTGATTTACCATTTCTATCTGACATATAATAATTTGTTTTTAATCACCCGCCATTATGACAAGTTCTTTTAACTTAACCAATTTATCACATTTTTCATATTCTTCCATATCTTCAAAATAGATAACTAGAACATCAATAAATTTAGATCGTTGATTAATACCGTGAGGAATCTCGACAATGTTTTCCCCATCTTTGAATACGACGAAGCGATTAACGGTCTTAGTGAAGTTCCTCGTTAATGTATAATATGCCGCTCTCATTAGAGCATCTTTTTCTTCGCCTGATATTTCGAAACCCATTGCCGTCGTAATTTTTTTAAGTGTTGGTTGCATCATATGATGCACAAACTCACAACTTATATATTGTGTATACTGCCTATTTTATAGCGAAAACACTCATTTACATATGATATTATAATGATGTGTTATTTCACTTTAATATAGTCAAAAACTACGCCTGGTCTTTAAGATTCCAATTTTTTACTCTGATTGCTTTTTGCATCTTAGCTCGCTTAGCAGACGTTGGTTTTTCATAGTACCTTTTGCCTCTAAGGTTTTTAAGTTGCTTAGTCTTGATGACTTTAGATTTATATTTCTTTAGAGCTTTTTCGATGTTGCCATCTTTTATTTCTATTTTAAGCATTTCTCTTTTATCTTTTTCAATTCCGAGCATTTTTCATAAAGCTCGTGTTCTGCATACCAACCAATAATCTGGTCCATTGCATTATTTATCTCTTTTGGTGAACTAGTATTTTGCGCTAGAATAGTTTCACCATCAGATACCAGCGCCTCAAATAGTTTATCCATCATTGTATCAACATTCCCAGCCTCTGCCAGTACTAATAGTTCTAATACAAAATTTGAACGCGTTATGTCTTTACTCCAATCCACTTTTTAAAACTTCTTTTATTTCGTCTAATTTCTCGAGAGCTGTTTCATTAAGGTTTGGGTATATTGCATTTAACTTAATCATTAACATACCCCGGCCTAATGTATTATATATCGGGAAACCTTTACCTTTCACCCTAAGAACCTTACCTGCTTGTGAATTTTTTTCAACGGGTACTTTTATAACGGTACCGTCTGGAAGTGTAATCGGAACCTTTATACCTGTTATAATATCCCACCAAGGCAAATGTACGTCCATCCATATATCATTGCCATTAAGGATATAATAAGGGTCTTGTTGAATTTGGATTTGTACGATTAAGTCACCTCGACCAGCTGAAGGATTGTACGGGTTAAGATTACCCTTTCCAGCAAGTCTAAACTTCATACCGTTTTGTACTCCTGGTTTTAGGTCAATACTTAAGGTTTCTCCGTTAATATTGAATGTGAGGTTTTTACCTAGATATGCATCTAAGAATGAAATGTTTGCAACGACTGTATGGTTTTGACCACGAGCTTTTCTAGGGTCACCCCCGAAAAACTGGTCAAACATATCTGAAAAGTTGCCGTTAAAGTTAAAGCCAGCACCTCCCATGTTTCCAAACGGATTCATGCGACTTGCGTCATATTGTGCTCGCTTTACGTCACTAGACAAGTGTTCATAGGCTTCAGCAATCTCCTTAAACTTAGTATCATCACCGTCATTTACATCAGGGTGATATTGCTTACTAAGTTTACGGTATGCTTTTTTAATCTGCTCCATTGTTGCAGATTCTTCAACGCCTAAAGTATCGTAATAACTCATTACCCCTCTTTTACAATGCGAGGGTTAGTCTTAGTTACTTTTGATTCCTTGATCATTGCTTTCTTAGACTCTAGCTCTAGGCGGTCTAATTTCATTTGGCGCTTTTCTTTATTTTCTAAAAGTTGATTTTGACGCTCAAGTGCATTTGCAATTCGTTCAAGTACTTCGTGTAAATTTGCCTCCATATTAGTATTTTTCTATATCTATTTTACTCTCAGGTGGCTGGTTTGTTTCATTTTCTTTATCCTTCATGAAACTTTTGAAGTCAGTAAAGGTACCTTTAAAGTGCCTTATTATATTTAATCTTTTATCTTCCATTACATATATATATTTATGCAATTGGTGCAAATGCTTCTTGATTTAAGAGTGCATTTTGAGCCTTAACAAGCACAGCACATTTCTCGTACTCTTCTTCATCTTGGAAGTATTCAATCATGTATGTAATTGTATCGAGCAACTGAGATATTTCCTCAATTGACCATTGTTCTACATTTGATTGACTAAATCCTTTTTTGGTTAGCTTTTCATAGTTTTCTTTGATTGCTTTAACAATCAATGCTTCACGTGCTCGTTCAGCGGCTTCAATAATTTCTTGTGAATTATCAAAGTTTTCGTACTCTTCGTAATCGTTGTATTCTTCGTTAAACATAATTAAGCGTATATTTTTCGTAGTTCTTTAATTTCAGCTGGTGATTCAAAACCAATAATGTTCATTGGTTCACCGTCTGAATCTTTTAACATTTCAAGGAAACCGGCTTTTGAAAGCTCAGTAACCATTTCATTATATAAGTAAAGTTCAGCACCCATAACAGTACCTTCCAAATCTTCACGAATCTCTTCCATGGTGTAGTTCACATATTTTGAATATGCAATACACGATGCTATTTGATTCAATTCACTTTCTGTCTTTGCAGATTCAATGATTTGAAGAATCTCTCTCTCATAATAGTCTTTCAACTCTGCATTGTGGTCGTACATTTCTTGTGACCATGGTTTGGTGATTTCAATACCATTCTTATAAATCTTTGGAATAGCCATAAGCGTTTGCTTTTAATTACTTTACTAATATACAAAAAATATCCGACATAAAAAAATATCGGATAACTTTTTTTACTCTACTCGGTCGTGAACTGAAATTGGCGCTTCAGATGGGAAACGAGAGTCAGAAGTATAGACAAAGTTTCCACCTGCCATTGAACGACGACCTTCTTTATAAAGGCTCCAAGGAACTGCAATGTCTCCTAATGAATATCCTTGGAAGCTACCGCGCTTTACAAGAATCAATACGTCCTCATCAAGGGCATTCAAAAATTCATAGTCTTCTTCAGTAACTTCACTGTAAAGGTCAACATTGTTCACTTTAGAAGTTAGACCGTTGTTAGTACAATCACCCAGTGGATGTTTAAATACAAATGTTAAAACTCTTTTCATATCTCTTTCATTGATTACATAGTAAATATAGCAAAAAGTTTTGACATAAAAAAACTTTGGGGCAACTTTTTTACCCCAAAGCTTAAATTATTTTAGATTAAAGGAACTTCTTTCTTGAAGATTCTTCTTTTCTAACCATTGTGATTGTAAGAACACCAAGCTCTACTTCAACTTCAAGTGCATCCATATCAATAATTTGCGGAATGCCATACGTTTTCTTAAACTCTTGTACAAACTCGTTACCTTCACCTTTGTATTCTACATAAAGCTCGCTCTTTGTAGCATCAGCTTCAACCGAAAGGTCTTTTGACTCGATACCAGGTACCGCTACTTTAATTGTGTAACCATTATCAGTTTCCTTGATCTTGCTTGATGGTGAAAACCTAGGCGTTTTAAAAGAGTTAAAGTTAGACGTTGAAAAAAAGTCATCTACTAAATCAAATCCGTTTGTAAAAATCATAACTAATAATATTTTTTTAATTGTTAAACACCTTTAATAATGCGAGAAATGTGCCAGTACTAAAAAGCATGACAATGTGTCATGCTTTTAGTTTAAAATGCGTCAGATGGACTCCCTGGCTCCACTCTTGTGAGTGCTCGCCTTTCTTCTAAGACTTCAGGGTCTATTGGTTTAAGCTTTTGAGCTTGTGGTTTATTATACATACCCTTTGGTTTAGAGTTATGTGACTTCAACATTTCTGGACGATTCTCTTTAACCCATCTGTAGTAAGAAGGGTCTTTGAATGCCATTTCACCGATTGTGTAACCAGCGTACTTGCCCGTACGCATAATCATATTGTAATCCATTTAGTAACAAATTGGTTTTCTAGCCATCTTTAAGATAATGTTGGCCGTTGCTTTAACATCATTTTCACAATACGTCTTGATACGTTCCAATTCTTGACGGTTCCAGTAAGCATCACTGACTTCATTACCACCAATATCTTGCTTAGGTGAAGGAATATCTAATGTAGCACAAAGAAGGTCTAATGTACAACCAACCCATGAACCAAACTTCCAAATAGCATTTGTATCTACTAAACAGCTGTCCCATGGTTTAATATCATGTAGCATTAACTTAGGGTGGATTTCAAGACCGTGTTGAACAAACTTGCGTAAAATCAAAGGCATGTCAAACCCTAGAATATTGTGACCAACAAGCTTTAAACTTGGACTTCTACCGAAGAGCGCAAATAAAGCCTTATTAAAGCCTTCTAAGATATCGTACTCGTTATCTGAGTAATACGACTTGACTTTAAATTCGGGCTGACCAGACGCATCAAACACGACCTGACCAATAGAAATGGTCACAATCTTAGAAAATTCAGTGTAAAGAGGTGCTTCTTGTTCGTAAAGTTCAGCCTCTGATAGATGTGCAAGTTCTGGTTTACCCGCTTTAGGGCTTACAATAACCTTTGCTTTCTTTGACCAATGTTTAGCAAGAGCTGGATTGGCCTTAACCATTTCATCGTAGCTTGAGTAAGACGCAACGGTCTCAACATCAAGGAACAGCATGTTTTTAATTTGTGATTCGTCGAACATATAACATATTTTTACAATAGTTATACGTCAAAAGTAGAAAATGTTTACAGGTCTATAAAGTCAGCATGGTCATCAAACCCTGTATCTCTTGTAGTTTTATCCCATTCAGACCAATCGTTAGCCTCTTTAATATCGTTGTATTTTGTAAACGGGTCAGCCCAGTCTCTGTCTGAGCGTAATTGTGTAAACATTTCATAAGGAATAGAAACCTTTGTATAACCACCTGTAACTGTATACGGACATTCTTCGTGGTTGTACCAATATGGAGGTGGAGTGTCTATTCTACCGGATAAGTAATCAAACATCTCGTCAATTTGCATATGGTGTATCCATATGTTAATAGCCATAAATTTCATTGTCTGTTTGTAATCCATATTATTTAACGCTAAACCGTCCTTTTTCAGATTTTATTAATTGTTCTATATCTTCCTTAATATATGTATCTATGATTTTTTTAGTCTCCGGCAAAAGCGGTTCACCGTAAAAATCTTCATAGATATAACCGTATACGTGTGAAAGTACACTGAATATTGGACCTGGTTCTGATGACATTTCAATAATAAATGGTTTATCATCTTTATCTAGCACAACATCCATTGTATAAAAGTCTAAGTCATCATGAACTTTAGAAAACTCAGCGATGACATCATTGAATGGTTCGTGAGCGCCGTCTGGTTGTTTTTCATAATTGAACTTTAACTTATCGTCTGCGGTTTTATCGAGTGTTTTTGTTTTTTCGTCGGCTGGTATTCTCTTTAATAACATAAGAGGTTCACCTCTCCAGCAAAATAATCTAAACTCTTCTTTTATATCGATCTTCTCTGAAAATACTTCAAAGTTGCTTAAGTCAGCATTATCTACATCTTCTTGTGTTTTGAAGACCACAATACCCTGACCAGCATATCTGTTATCTGGTTTAGCAACGATTGGAAACTCCAAGTCTTTTAATCCTTTAGCATCATAAGCAACCTTAGGGATAAATGACGAACCTTCGTGTAGTTTGTGCCATTCAACCTTTGAAGAGACTCTTTCCTTAGCCTCAATCTTATTGTACACTAATTCGGGATTCCAACCGTCTGAAATCATTTTCTCAATTTTCCAGTTTGCATAATTGAATACTGGGATATCTTCAACATCTGCTTTTTCTTCTTTCGTAAAAAGCTTAAAGATTTTACCTGTATTGTATGCTTTATCGTGAATGTACAGATTATCTGGCATATCTATAGAAACAGCAAGGCCAACCCTTCCGAGTTGGTCCTGTGCGTTTGCTTCTAATATAAATTGTTGAAATGATTTCATATATTATATATTCAGAATATAATCGTTTGCTTCATTTTCAGAATAAAAAGTTGCTACTAAGTCTGCATCATTTAAAACAAACCATACATCAACTCCATTGATATCTATACCTTTTTCGACTTTCATAATTATCTAATTCTTTTTGAGTAGTATTCGTGGTTTCTAGCAATGTCGCTATCTGTAAGTGCTTTATCGTAAATATTAGCAAATGCAATAGCACCTGAGAATTGTCTACTTTCACCTTCCATACCTATATTAATACCATGAATATTACCAGCATCAACAACTGAAGTTGAAACTGTATTTTGTAGAACACCATCAATATATTGTTTCAAAGTTCCAGTAGAAGCATCCCAAACTGTTGCTAAATAATACCACCTTTCTCTTTCCATTTGTAAAGACGGTTCATGGTATCCTTGATTATCTGTAGAGTACCAATATGAACTTAATCTTCTATTACCTTTATTCCATGACATATAAATATGACCTTGAATGATTGTACCTCTATCACCAGTTGTTAATTCAGCAATATCTGCATAAATCATAGACTCTAGTGTACAATTAGCACCTGTAGTAATACTACCATCGTATCTAAATCTCTCGATACCTCTAAAGTAATATGCTTTAACACCTTTAACATCTTCAACATCATGTGAACCACCTACTGCATGTCTTTTCTGTCCAGATACGTCATATAACATTCCGTCATTTTTAAATGAATCTGGATTTGCAAAATCATAAGCAGCTACTAAACCATCCATTATAGGATAAAGTGTTTCATTATGTAAATGGTAAGAAGAGTTTGAATTCAACCATGTAATAGCATCACCAGGTGTATTAAACTTCTGACCTGCTAATTGAGATGCAATATGTCTAAGTTCACCCGGATTTTGACCAGCTGAATAGAATCTAGGTGTAGTTCCATCATTAGACCAGATTTGAAGTTCTTGACCGACACCGGCTGGTAACCCGACCATTGAAGCTCTTGAAACCGGTTCTGAACCCGTTCCGTCCCATTCACCTAAAGTTGCTTTAGCATCAACATTTGAAGGAACTGAATTAGCACCTCTATAGTAAATTGCTTTAGTCTCGTTGTCTGTATCGTCAATAGCTTTAACCCAAAGTTCTACCGTATTAACTGCAGCACCTGGTCCTGGAAATGTAGTAGAACCTGACCATGAAACTGCAGAACCTACCGCAAAATACCAGTTACCATGTGGGTTTGAACCATCTAAAAATGTACCAGAATAAGAAGACCTTGTAAGTCCACCCCAGTAGTTTCCACTCCACCCTGTTTTGATCTTAGTTAAACCATCAATTACTTCCGTAATATCTAATGGGTTCTGAGCTTGTGACCAGATATTTGTTCTATCTTTATATTGAGGATAAACAAGCTTAAAAGTATACTTACCGTTAAACTTGAAATTTTTAACGTAGTCTAAAATAGAGTACTTATTTGCCTGTGGATTATCTGGATTGTTCCATTTAGCCTGTTCCCAATTATTTGCTGAACTCCAGAATTCACCGGTACCCGAATAGTGTCTAAGTACTTTCATCCACTGTCCATCAAATTCTACAGGGTAACCATTATAATACCCATTGTATATTGTCGATTGAGTCATTTTTATGTTATTTTATTTATGAAAGCGTCTATATCTTTCTTATTTTTAGAAGCAAATGCTATTGTAATCCTATTACAATCAGTATGTGCCATATGTGGTATTGATTCATCAAACCATGCAGACTCTTTTACTGACCAGCCTTTAATATCCTTAACTTCTAAAATTATATCATTATTTATATACTTAAAAACACCTGAGCCAGTTTCACTAAATGTACAAATAGCATTAAAAAGATTTTGATTAGCGTTTGTATGCCAACCTATAAATCCACCGCTTGGGTAAAGTACTGATATTTTAGTTTCAATATTATATTGGTCTTTAAAATATTCTGATATTTCTCTAAATACATTAACTACTCTTTGTGTACTAAAATCATTATCTTCAAGTGGTATACATTTAAAAGAAGAAGGAAGTGGTTTAGAACCATTGTATTCTAAAGAAAATTCACCTCTTTCTAAAATATGCATATTACCTAATTCAGATAAGACTAAATCAGAAAATCTATAAAATCTTTTATCTTTTATAGTTTTATTTTCCATTACAACCCATATTTAGGCGCTATTGCCGTAAAGTTTTGTGCAACTTCATCCGGTGTTAGCACTCTATTGTATAATTTAATACTATCTAAGTATCCATGAAATGATTGAGCATACAAGTAATTAGAAGTACCCGTTGCCCTACCAATACCACTAAATGAAAAATATTCATTAGAGCCGCCATTACCACCATACATATTACCAGTATAGAATAATTGACCATTAGCATACCATTTAACTAAACCATCAGTACCAAATGTAATTGTAAGCAATGCCCACTTTTCAGGTCCAAAGTCTACACCTACATTACCAGCGCCGGAAGCACCGAATGAATAACCATTTTGAGTAGCTGCTTCAGTTCTAAATGAACCACTACCATTATAAACTTCAATATGTCTAATTGAGCCACCACCAAAAAATAATGATCTTCTACCTGTAGCTAATGGATACATCCAAGTTTCATATGTTCTTTCTGTATTAAGAGTAGATGTCATACCTTCATTAACTCTAATATAAGAACCAGTAGGTGAACCATCAACTTCACCAGTACCATCGAAGAAGAATCCTTTTGTATGTTTTACCATACCATCAATTGCTTCACCGTTATTATTATTACCTGACGCATCTCTAATGATATTATCAGTACCATTCCATTCTTCAGCTTCAAAATGCAGCATTAGACCATCTAATGCAATCCCTTGATTTACTAATGAAATATTAGATTGTGAATTTAACCAAGATGTAGCTTCTGAAATATTATTAAATTTTTGACCAGAGATTCTTTCAGCTATTCTAATAAGCTCAGCACTATTGTTTTGTGCTGAAAAGAATACAGGTTTTGCATTAGTACTAGTATCAACACCTAATGTATACGTATCTGTCCAAACTTGTATTTCATGTCCATCATTTACAGGTCTACCTATAAGTTGGCCTCTATTTACTGGTGGATTTCCAGTCTTATCCCATGCGGCTAATCTACCGTATGCTTTTGCGTTTGATGGTACATTATTACCACCTCTATAATATATAGGTCCTTTTGCCATTGTTCTTATTCTTTATTTAAATCTTGCAGCAGTTGCATTGTAGTTTTGAAGCACTTCATCTTGTGAAAGAGTTTTGTTGTAAAGTCTTATCGATGAAACAGCTATATCTGTTGCTTGAGATGCATCAAAACCTGAAAGTGTTCCATCTTGTTCTTGATTTAAAACCCAACCGTATGCTCCCATAATATCTCTATAATAT
>Ga0181566_10001447_pt1 | contig 19543 bp, 17 predicted proteins | sample 101ome_15_FD_133762 | JGI IMG/M metagenome (GOLD analysis project Ga0181566, IMG submission 133762) | Coastal salt marsh microbial communities from the Groves Creek Marsh, Skidaway Island, Georgia - 101402AT metaG (megahit assembly) | ecosystem: Environmental > Aquatic > Marine > Intertidal...
AAATCAACCTACGACTTTACGGCCATTCGCGTAGACCGCACGGACCGCTCTGTCATCGCCCAGGATCATCTGTGCGAACAATATGTCGCGTAGGGATTCCGCCCGTTCGACACGCTGACTGATCACCGGTGTCGAGGTCAGATCGAGAACCGCGATATCCGCCTCGTAGCCCGCTTCCAGTCGACCGATCCTGTCGCCCAGCGACAGCGCCTCCGCACCGCCCGCGGTCGACAGCCAGAATGCCTGTTCCGGGCTCAGCGAATAGCCGCTGAACTGGGCGATCTCGTATGCCGCCTTCATCGTCGCGAAAGGCGACAGCGACGTGCCGCCGCCAACATCGCAGCCCAGCATGACATCGACCCCCGCATCCCATGTCCGGCGCATGTCGAACAGGCCGCTGCCGATGAACAGGTTCGAGGTCGGGCAATGGACGAACTTCGTTTGCGTTTCCGCCGCCAGTGCCAGATCGGCGTCATCCATATGGATGGCATGGCCGTAGAGCCCGCGGGGTCCGAGCATGTCATAGCGGGCATAAACGTCCTGATAGGAGCGCGCATCGGGGAAGAGTTCCGCGACCCAACCTATTTCATCCGTATTTTCGGAAACGTGCGTCTGCAGATACACATCGTCGAATTCCGACATCAGCGTGCCGCACGCTTCCAGTTGGTCGGGCGTGCTGGTCGGCGCGAAACGTGGCGTCACCGCATAGAGATTGCGCCCGTTGCCATGCCATTTTTCGATCAGGGATTTCGTATCGGCGTATCCGGATTGCGCCGTATCGGTGACCCCGTCGGGCGCGTTTCGATCCATCAGGATCTTTCCGGCAATCATGCGCAGGTTGCGCGCCGACGATTCCTCGAAGAACGCATCGGCGGATTCCGGGTGCACCGTGCAATACACCGCCGCCGTCGTGGTCCCGTTGGCGAGCAGCAGATCGAGAAACAGCGATGCGGTTTCACGCGCATACTGCGGATCTGAAAATCTCGCCTCTTCGGGAAAAGTATATGTTTCAAGCCAGTCCAGAAGCTGCGTACCGAACGACGCAATAACACCGATCTGCGGATAATGAACGTGCCCGTCCACGAAACCCGGCAGGATGAGATCGTCGCCGTAATCGTACCGATCGGCGCCGGCGGCCAGATCGTCCGGTTCCTCACCGGCCTGACCGTGCCACACGATGCGCCCGCCCTCGATCAGGACCGCGCCCCTTTCCGTGTATCGGACCGCACCGTCATGGATGCGCGGATCGCCGTTAAAAGTCAGCGTCCGGCCGGTCAGGTGCAGTCGGGTATCGCGTGTTCGGGACAGGGTAGCGGCCTCTCAGACACGAACGAAAAAGGGCGGCGACGGAGTAAACCGCGCCGCCCCAATTCTCAGTTTTCGCTTATTTCGGGATCGAGCCTTCGATGCCCTGGACATAGAAATTCATGCCAGCAAGCATTCCGTCGTCGGCTGTCTTGCCCTTCGGCACGACGACCTTGCCGGACTGATCCTTGATCTCGCCTGTAAAGGGATGGATCGTGCCGGCTTCGATGCCCGCCCGGGTGGCTTTCGCCAGCGCGACAACGCGTTCCGGAATGGCTTTGTTGTAGTCGGCCATCTCAACCATGCCGGGCTTAAACCCGTCCCAGGTGTCGGTCGATTTCCAGGTGCCGTCCAGCACGGCTTTCGCCCGGGCGATGTAGTACGGCGCCCAGTTGTCGATGATCGACGTCAGATGCGCCTTGGGACCGAACGCCGTCATGTCGGATGCCTGGCCGACCGCCCACACGCCGCGCTGTTCGGCAACCTGAACCGGCGCCGGACTGTCGGTATGCTGCATGATCACGTCGGCGCCCTGATCGATCAGGGTCTTGGCAGCATCGGCTTCCTTGCCGGGGTCGAACCAGGTTGAGACCCAGACGATCTTGATCTTGACGTCCGGGTTGACCGATTTCGCCGCCAGGTAGGTTGCATTGATGCCACGGATAACTTCCGGGATCGGGAACGACGCGATGTAGCCGATGGTGTTCGACTTGGTCATGTTGCCGACGATCTTGCCGACCACGTAGCGGCCTTCGTAGAACCGCGCCGAATAGGTCGACATGTTTGCCGCCCGCTTGAAGCCGGTGGCGTGCTCGAACTTCACCTTGGGGAATCGCTTCGCGGCCCGCAGCGTCGGGTTCATGTAACCGAACGAGGTCGTGAAAATCAGTCCGTGGCCGGACGACGCCAGCTTGGTAATGACCCGCTGAGCATCCGCGCCTTCCGGCACTTTTTCGACGTACGAGGTGGTCACCTTGTCGCCCAGCGCCTTTTCGATGGCGAGACGGCCCTGGTTGTGTTCGTAGGACCAGCCGTGGTCGCCGATCGGTCCGACATAGACGAAGCCGATCTTGAGCTGTGCCTGGGCGGCGGAAGAAATGCCGAAGGCCAGAACGGCAGCCGCAGCGGCTCCGGCGAGTTTTGATTTCAAGTGCATGAATGCCTCCTTGTTTGAAACCGGTTTACGTAATCGTCCCCTATCCCGATGCATGGAAATTCTTTCCAAGGCATGCCGGCGCGTTGAGCCGCGCCTTTGCGCTGTCGCGCGATATGACGACCAGTACCAGGATCGTTGCCACGTACGGTAGCATCGAAAGGAACTGAGCGGAAACCTCTACGCCCATGCCCTGGGCGTAAAGCTGGATGATGGTAATGCCGCCGAAAAGATACGCGCCGAAAAACGCCCTCCACGGCTTCCACGATGCGAACACGACCAGCGCCAATGCGATCCAGCCGCGACCGGCTGTCATGTTCTCGACCCACAGCGGCGTATAGGCGACCGACAGGTACGCGCCTCCAACCCCCGCCATGGCGCCCCCGAACAGAATTGCGCCCATGCGGATCAGCGTGACCGAATACCCGATCGAGTGCGCCGCATCATGGTTTTCGCCGACGGCGCGGACCAGAAGGCCGCCACGCGTCCTGTTCAGGAACCAGGCGACCAGCGCGACGCTGACCACCGACAGATAAACCAGTGCGTCGTGCCCGAAAATCAGTGGCCCGATGACCGGAATGTCCGAGAGCCCCGGAATGTCCAGCTTGGCAAGGCCGCCGAAGGTCTTGCCGACATAGGAATGACCGATCAGCGCGCTGAGACCGAGGCCGAAGATGGTAAGCGCCAGCCCGGTCGCGACCTGGTTCGATTGCAGATAGACGCACAAAACGCCAAAGATCAGCGATAACAGCAAACCGGCGCCGGCGCCCGCCAGGATGGCAAGCACCTCGCTTCCGGTTGCCACGGCGGTGGCAAAGGCCGCGATTGCGCCCATGATCATCATGCCCTCGACGCCGAGGTTCAGAACCCCTGCCTTTTCGACGACGGTTTCACCGACGGCCGCGAATACGAGCGGCGTCGCGGCGGTGACAATGGTCAGGATTGCGGGGACCAGCCAGTCGATACTCATTCCGCGGCCTCCGCCTGAATTCTGGGCGGCCCGAACCGCACCCGGTATTTGATAAGCACGTCCGACGCCAGCAGGAAAAACAGCAGCATCCCCTGAAAGACGCCGGTGACGGCATTCGGCAGGTTCATCGTGATCTGCGCGGAATCGCCGCCGAGATAGGTGAGCGCCATCAGCAACCCGGCGAACAGCACGCCGACGGGATGAAGCCGCCCGAGAAAGGCGACGATAATCGCCGTAAACCCGTAACCCGGCGAAATCGACGGCACGATCTGGCCGATCGCCCCGGACAATTCGATCACGCCGGCCAGACCGGCGCAGCCGCCGGAAATCAGCAGCGTGATCCAGATCAGGCGCTTCTCCTTGAAGCCCGCGAACGCGCCGGCCAGCGGCGCCATGCCGATCACCTTGATCTGGAAGCCGATGATGTGGCGCGATATCAGGATCCAGCCGAGCACGACCACCAGCAACGCCAGAAGCCAGCCCACGTTCAGCCGGGTTTCGTCGATCAGGATCGGCAGCAGGGCGGAATCGTGGAACAGCCGCGATTCCGGGAAATTCATTCCCTCCGGGTCTTTCCACGGCCCGTGTACCAGATAGCTGAGCACCAGCAGACCGACATAGGTCAGCATCAGACTTGTCAGTATCTCGTTGGTGTTAAAACGTGTCTTGAGCCAGGCCGGGATGGCGGCCCAGGCCATACCGCCGATGACGCCGCACACCAGCATGGCCGGGACGAGAAAGACGCTCGACTGGTCATAAAACGCCAGCGCCAGTCCGCCGCCCGCCAGCGCGCCGATCACGAGCTGGCCTTCGGCGCCGATGTTCCACACATTCGCCTGAAAGCCGAGCGCCAGCCCTACCCCGATCAGGACCAGCGGCGTCGCCTTGACGAACAGTTCCGCAACGCCGTCCAGCGTCGATACGGGTTCGATAAAGAACGTCTCGATCGCCTTGACCGGGTCGACGCCGAGCGTGGCGAACATGATCATCGCCGTGAGGATCGTCAGCACCACCGCGATCAGCGGCGACACGTAGACCATGCTTTTGGACGCCTCGGGGCGCTGTTCCAGTCTAACCAGCATGGGCGGCCTCCCCGTCCAGGCCGACCCCGGCCATCAGCAATCCGATTTCCTCTACCGTCACGTTCTCCGCGGGGCGCGCGTCCGACATCCGGCCTTCGCAGATAACGGCGATGCGGTCGGAGATCTCGAACAGTTCTTCCAGATCCTGCGACACGGCAAGGACCGCGGCACCATCCGCCGCCATGTCGATCAGCGCCTGGCGTATTGCCGCAGCCGACCCGGCATCGACGCCCCACGTCGGTTGCAGGACCACGATCACGCCGGGTTTCTGCACGATTTCCCGGCCGACGATGAATTTCTGCAGATTGCCGCCGGACAGGCTGTTGGCCGCATGCGTGACGCCCGGCGTTTTCACCCGGAACCGGTCGACAACGTCCTCGGCGAACTCGGTCGACGCACCAACCTGGATGAACCCGTTGCTCAGCAGCTCCATCCGCGTCGCGGCGGACAGGAAGCCGTTTTCCCACAGCGACATGTCCGGCACCGCGCCGTGGCCAAGCCGCTCCTCGGGCACGAGGCCGAGCCCGATACCGCGTCGCTGAACGGGATCCAGGCGTCCAATGGGCGTGCCGTCGATGGCGATCGCGTCCGCCTTGCCGGCGAGCACCTCGCCGGTCAGCATTTCCATCAGTTCGCGCTGGCCGTTGCCGGCGATCCCGGCGACGCCGAGCACTTCGCCGGCGCGCACCTGCAAATTGACGTCCTTCAGATCGGTGCCGTGCTGATGGGTCGACACGGCGGTCAGGTTCCTGATTTCCAGCCGTACGGCGCCGTCGGTCTGCCGGTCGGTGCGCTCCGGGCTGACCAGGTTCTCGCCCATCATCATCTCCGCCATGGAGCGGGCGGTTTCGTTCTGCGGCGTACATTCGGCGACGACCTCGCCCATGCGCATGATCGTCGCCGTGTGACACAGCGCCTTGATCTCCTCCAGCTTGTGCGAGATGTAGAGGATCGAGACGCCCTCCTCCGACAGGCGGCGCAGAGTCTTGAACAATTCCTCCACCTCTTGCGGCGTCAGGACAGACGTCGGCTCATCCATGATCAGCAGGGTCGGATCCTGCAGCAGACAGCGCACGACCTCGATCCGCTGGCGTTCGCCCACCGACAGCGTATGGACATAGCGGTCGGGATCGAGCGGAAGGCCGTACTGAGCGGAGATTTCCCGGATACGGGCCGACAGATCGCCCCTGGTCAGCTCCGGCGAAATGCCGAGGGAGATGTTCTCCTCCACCGTCATGGCGTCGAACAGCGAGAAATGCTGGAACACCATGCCCACGCCCAGCTTGCGGGCGGCATTGGGATTGGCGAGGCGGACTTCATCTCCCTCCCACAGCATGCGCCCCGAATCCGCTTTCTGAACGCCGTAAATGAACTTTACCAGTGTCGACTTTCCGGCGCCGTTTTCGCCCAGCAGCGCGTGTATTTCGCCAGGCATGACCTTCAGGCTGACGTTGTTGTTCGCCACCACGCCGGGATAGGCCTTGGTGATCCCGATCAGTTCGAGACGAGGTGTGTCGCTCATGCGGCCTTCATCCGTTGTTTGATATCGTCCAATGCCGTTCGCGGTTTAAGGATCAGGGACGAAAACTCACAGCGCCGCTGTCGATGAGAAAATAGACGACCACCGTCAGGATTGCGGCAATGACGGTTGATACGCCGGCCTTCGTCCACAGCCGGGGCTTCATGGGCGCGCTGGGAACGTTCCCGACCTCGACCTCCTCGCCCGCTTCGTGATACGAGCGCGCACCGACGGGCAGACTCATGAAAAACACCAGCCACCAGACGATCACAAACACGAGTACTGCGGAAAACCACGTCATATTCTAGACCCTCACCACATGCACATCCGTAACCGGGCGCTTGCCGATACTTTCGCGCAACGCCCGACGGACCGCAATGCGGGCCGCTTCGGCGACGGCGGCATCGTCCCGGCGTTCGGACGGCTTCAGATCATTGACCGCGTCCACGACCGTATCGACCGCGTCTTCCCAGGTGTCGCCTTCCGCCTCTTCGTCCAGCACGCCCTGGACGGTCAGCTGCGGATCGCCCAGCAGATTGCCCTTGCCGTCCATGACAACCGTCGCGACGGCGGCGCCGTTGAAGCGGATACGGTTGCGTTCACGGATCACCGTGCCGTCGACCGGTACCAGACGGCGGCCGTCGACCGCCAGTCGTCCCGTCGTCACGTGATCGACCACTTCCGTGCCCGATTTCGACAACGCGATCATGGTGCCGTTCTCGGCAATCTGCGTGTGCGGGATCTGGCACTTCTCCGCAAGGCGTTTGTGTTCCTGCAGATGACGAAGTTCTCCGTGGATCGGCACCAGAATCTGCGGGCGAATCCACCGATACATGTCCATCAGCTCCTTGCGCCCGGGATGACCTGACACATGTACGAATCCATCCTGTTCTGTAATCACGTTTACGCCGAGCCGGGCGAGCTGGTTCTGGATTTTGCCGATGGCGATTTCGTTACCGGGAATTTCCCGCGATGAAAAGATCACCGTGTCGCCCGGTTCGAACGACACGTTGGGGTGCGACCCGGATGCGATACGCGCCAGCGCCGAACGCGGCTCGCCCTGCGATCCCGTTACCCCCATCAATACCTTTCCGGGCGGAATAAACCCGATTTCGCGCTCCGGCACGAAAGGCTCTATGTCGCTCAGATAGCCGCATTCCTGCGCGATATCCACGCTTCGCCACAGCGACCGCCCGACCAGCGTCGGATGACGTCCGGTTTCTACCGCCGCCTTGTTGATGGTCGCGACCCGCGCCACATTGCTTGCGAAGCTCGCCACCGCAACACGGCCTTTGCAGGTGCGGATGATCTCGATCAGGCTTTTACGTAATGCTGCTTCCGAACCGGCTTCGCCATCGACGAACACGTTCGTCGAATCGCAGACCAGCGCCATCACGCCTTCGTCGCCGAGCTTACGCAGCGCGTCTTCGTCTGTGACCCGGCCAACCAGCGGCTTGGGATCGATCTTCCAGTCCGTGGCATGGACGATGGTGCCTGCCCCGGTCCGGATGGCCAGGATATTGGCCTCGGGCACCGAATGGGCCGCCGGGACCAGATCGACCGCGAACGGGCCGACATCCACCCCGCCGGCAACCGGGATTTCGGTCAGGTCCACCTGATCCAGCAGGTTGCTGTCTTCCAGCTTCCGGCGCAGCAGCCCGCAGGCAAAGGGGGTGGCGTAGACAGGACAACGAATTTTGCGCCACAGATAGGGAATTGCGCCGAGATGGTCTTCATGCGCATGGGTGACCACGAGGCCCGACAGACGATCCAGCTGGTCAAGCACGAAGGCGGGATCGGGGGTCATGACGTCGACACCCGGCGTGGTGTCATCGCCGAACGCGATGCCCATGTCGATCATCAGCCAGTGACCGTCATAGCCGTAAAGGCTCATGTTCATGCCGATTTCGCCGGCCCCGCCAAGCGGGACGAACACCACTTCGTCCGTACTCATCCGGCGTTCCGGGCGTGAATGCTGACCAGACCGCGCAGCGTCAGATTCCGATCGACCTTCTCAATCGCGTCGGTCGCAGGATCGAACATCGGCGCCAGACCGCCGGTCGCGACCACCCGCAGATCCTCGCCATATTCTTCGCGGATGCGCGCGACCAAGCCTTCGATCAGACCGACATAACCCCAGTAGATGCCCGACTGCATCGCCGGCGTGGTGTGCTTCCCTATCACCGATGGCGGCCGTGCGACCGAAACCTTCGGCAGCATTGCCGCTGCGCGGTGCAGCGCTTCGACCGACAGGTTGATGCCCGGTGCGATGACGCCTCCGACATAATCGCCGTCGGCGTTGATGACATCGAATGTTGTCGCGGTCCCGAAGTCGAGAATGATCAGCGGCCCGCCGTATTCCTCGTGCGCGGCAACGGCATTGACGAGGCGGTCGGCGCCGACGGCTTCGGGCGTATCGACAAGCGCCCTGATGCCGAGTTCCACGCCCGCATCCCCCACCACCAGGGGCTCAACATGAAAATAGTTGCGGCAAAGTCCTTTCAGGCTGAACAACGTGTCCGGCACCACCGTGGCGATGATTGCTGCGTCCACGTCTTCCGGATGAAGCTTCGCCAGCGCCATCAGCTGAAGCAGCCAGACGCCGTATTCGTCCGCCGTCTGCCGGTTGTCGTTGGCCCGACGCCAGACACCGCGCTGTTTTCCGCCCTCGTAAAGGGCGAAGACGATGTTGGTGTTCCCGGAATCGATCGTCAGCAGCATTCAGTCAGTCCGTTGCGGAAAAAAAGACGTCCCCGGCGGCGATCGCACATCGCTCGCCATCCGCATCCACCAGAATCAGCGCGCCTTCTTCGTCGAGTCCCTCGAAACGGCCCTCGATCCGGTCGCTCCCCGTGGATGCGGCGATGGTATCGCCGATCCCGTGCGCCGACGCAAGCCAGACGGCCCTCAACGCATCGAACCCGCCGGCCAGCCAGAGCCGGTACCAGCGGTCGAAATGCCGGCACAGCGGCTCCAACGCCGATTTCGGCGTGATCTCGCGGTCACACACGGCCCCGAGACTGGTCGCGGGGAATGTGACCTCCTCATCCGGCGGCGCCTGCGCGAGATTGATGCCGATGCCCACAGCAAATCCTCCGCCCGCTCCGGCTTCGATCAATATTCCGGATATTTTTCGTCCGTCGCACAATACGTCGTTCGGCCACTTAAGTGCGAACGTCGCCGTCGGCGCCAGTTCGGACACCGTGTCCAGCACTGCCAATCCGGCAACGAACGCCAGCTGGCCAGCGGGACGGCCAGCCGACGGCTGGACGCAAATCGTCAGGTACAGATTGCCCGGTGGCGACTGCCAGATCCGGTGTCTGCGTCCCCTTCCCGCAGTCTGGCTTTCCGCCACAATCACCCGCCCGTGCGGACATCCTGCGCGCAACGCCTCCGCATTGGTGCCGTCCAGCTCATCGAATGTCCGAAGATCGTAGCCCTGGGGCAGAGACACCCCCTGCGCCAAAGGGGACAAATGCGTCTAACCCGCGGCGAAGAGTACAGCCGCAGCCTGCCCCGCCCCATCCACGATCGGCGAGGGAAAGATAAAGAACAGCAACGTAAACAAACCCGCAATCGTCATTATGACGCCGATTTCACGCCCGGCGCTGCGATCGAAGGCATCGGCCGGTTCGTCGAAATACATGATCTTGATGATCCGGAGATAATAAAACGCGCCAATCACGCTGGTCAGAACGCCGATGATGGCGAGGATATAAAGCCCCTCGTTCACCGCCGCCATGAAAACGTACAGTTTGCCGAAGAACCCGGCCAACGGCGGAATGCCGGCCATGGAGAACATGAACACTGCCATCGCCGCCGCCATCATGGGATGATTGCGCGCAAGCCCGGCGAGATCGTCAACCCCTTCAGCCAGCACGCCCTGACGGCGCATAGACAACACGCAACAGAACGTGCCGACGTTCATCGCGAGATAGATCGCCATGTACACACCGATCCCGCGAATGCCTTCTTCCGAACCGGCGGCAAGCCCGACCAGCGCATAACCGACATGACCGATGGAGCTGTACGCCAGCAGGCGCTTGATGTTGGTCTGCCAGATTGCGGCCAGGGCGCCAAGCAGCATCGAGGCGATGGAGATAAACACGATGATCTGCTGCCACTGGGCGAACAGTTCGCCGAACGGCCCGGTCATGGTGCGGACAAGCAGCGCGATGGCGGCGATCTTGGGAGCGACGGCAAAGAAAGCCGTCACCGGCGTCGGCGCGCCTTCGTAGACATCCGGCGTCCACATGTGGAACGGCACCGCCGAAACCTTGAACGCCAGCCCCGCCAGAAGGAACACAAGACCGACGATGACGCCGACGCCCGGATCTGCGCTCGGTCCGGTGAACAGCGACGCCAGCGCTTCGAAACGCGTGGTGCCTGCAAAGCCGTAAATCATCGACGCGCCGTATAACAGCATGCCGGAGGACAGCGCGCCGAGAACGAAGTATTTCAGCCCCGCCTCGGAGGATTTCGTGGAATCGCGACGGAAGGCAGCGATAACGTAAAGCGCGAGGCTCTGAAGTTCGAGCCCGACATAGAGCGAAATCAGATCGTTCGCCGACACCATCAGGAGCATGCCAAGGCTGGCGAACAGGATGAGTACCGGAAATTCGAAACGCTCGATTTCCTCGCGCGCGTTGTAATTCATGGACATGATGACGGCGAGCGCGGAGCCGAGCAGCACCAGCCATTTCATGAAGCGCGCGAATTGATCGACAATGAACTGGCCGCGGAAGGCCGATTCCGCACTTTCTGGCAGCAACGACATGATCACGCCGGTCACGACCAGCGCCAGAACCGCCAGCCACGAACAGCTCCCGGTCGATTTATCGCCACGGAATACACCGTACATCAGCAGAGCCATCGCCATCAGCGCCAGGCAGAGTTCCGGCAGGACGGGATATATATCGGCCGTGGTCACCATATCGGTCATGCGTCTAGTTCCCCGCCAAGGTGACTGATTGCAGCGCGTTCATCGCCACCTTGTGCTGTTCGATCAGATTCGCGATGGAGGCGTCCATCACTTCGAGGAACGGCGCCGGCCAAACGCCCATCCAGATCGTTACAACGATCAACGGCGCGAAGATGGCGATTTCGCGGGGATTGAGATCGAGGATCGATTTAAGATCCTCTTTCTCCAGCTTCCCGAAGATCACCCTGCGATAGAGATACAGCATGTAGGCTGCGCCGAGGATAATGCCCGTGGTCGCCAGCGCCGCGACCCAGGTATTGGCCTCGAACGCCCCCACCAGAATGAGGAATTCGCCAACGAAACCGCTGGTGCCCGGCAACCCGACGGAAGCCAGCATGAAAACCATGAAGACCAGCGCGTATTTTGGCATGCGTTCGACCAGCCCGCCATAACGCGCGATCTCCCGCGTGTGGATTCGGTCGTAAATCACGCCGACGCACAGGAACAGCGCGCCGGAGACGAAACCGTGACTGAGCATCTGCACAACAGCGCCCTGTACGCCCTGATGGGTCAAGGTGAAGATGCCAATGGTCACGAAGCCCATATGGGCGACCGATGAATAGGCGATCAGCTTTTTCATGTCTTCCTGAGCGAGCGCGACGAGGGACGTGTAGATCACCGCGACGATCGACAGCGTGTAGATCAGCGGCGTGAAGTACTCGGTCGCATAAGGCAGCATGGGTACCGAGAAGCGCAGGAACCCGTATGCACCCATTTTCAACAGTACCCCGGCCAGGATAACCGAACCTGCCGTCGGTGCCTCGACATGGGCATCGGGCAGCCAGGTATGAACGGGCCACATCGGCACCTTAACGGCAAAACTGGCGAAGAATGCGAGCCAGAGCCAGAGCTGCATGCGCGGATCGATCATCGCTTCGAGAAGTACCGGGATGTCCGTCGTCTCAGTCTCGAAATAGATCGCCAGGATCGCGATCAGCATCAGGACCGAACCGGTCAGGGTGTACAGGAAGAACTTGAACGCCGCGTAGACCCGACGTCCCCCGCCCCAGATTCCGATGATCAGGAACATCGGGATCAGCACCGCTTCGAAGAAGATGTAGAACAGCACGAAGTCCAGCGCGCAGAACATCCCGATCATCAGGGTTTCCAGGACCAGAAACGCGATCATGTACTCCTTGACCCGGTTCTTGATCGCTTCCCAGCTCGCCAGAATGCAAAGCGGCGTCAGGAACGTGGACAGCAGGACGAAGAAGACCGAGATCCCGTCCACGCCCATGTGATAATTGATACCGAAGGACGGGATCCAGGCGATCTTCTCGACGAACTGGAAATCGGCCGTCGAATTGTCGAACCCGATCCACAGAAAGATCGACACGATGAACGTCGCAATGGACGTCCATAGCGCCGTGGCACGGGCGTTGCGGGCGACTGTCTCGTCATCGCCCCTGATCAGCAGGATGGCCAGCGCACCGATGGTGGGCAGGAACGTAACCAGGGAAAGAATGGGCCAGCTATAGGACATCGATCACTTCCCCGACCCGGTCAGCAGATACCACGTCACGATGCCCGCCACACCGATCAGCATCGCAAAGGCATAGTGGTAGACATAGCCCGACTGTATCGATGCGACTTTCTGCGCCAGATATCTGGCCGCCGCGGCAACGCCGTCGGGGCCCAGACCGTCGATCACGGCGCCGTCGCCGTCCTTCCACAGATTGCGGCCCAGCCGGTGCGCAGGACGCACGAACAGGAAATCGTAGAGTTCGTCGAAGTACCATTTGTTCAGCAGGAACTTGTATGTACCCTGGAACCGCGCAGCCAGCTTGCCGGGCAGGTCGCGGTTCATCATGTAGGCGTAATAGGCGGCCAGAATGCCCACCACCGCCACAACGATGGGCAGCAGTTTCACCCAGGTCGGTACATGGTGCGCCGCCTCGATCGGATCGGTGCCGGGCAGCACGAAGATCGAGTCGCCCCAGAAGCTCTTCATACTGTCGCCGACGAAATACTCGTAGCCGAGATACCCCGAGAACAGCGCCCCGAACGCCAGCACCAGCAGCGGCACGATCATAACCTTGGGCGATTCATGAACATGCGCCAGCGTCTTCTCGTCGGCACGGCTTTCGCCATGGAAAGTCATGATGATCAGACGCCAGGAATAGAACGCGGTCAGGATCGCGGCGATGATGCCGAACCAGAAAGCGTACATGCCGGCCGTGGTATGGGCGCCGAACGCGGCCTCCAGCACGATGTCCTTGGAATAGAACCCGGCGAAGAACGGCAGACCCGCCAGCGCCAGACTGCCGATCCACATCAGCGTGTAGGTCACGGGGATCATTTTCCAGATTCCACCCATCCGGCGCATGTCCTGCTCGGACGACATGGCGTGGATGACCGATCCGGCGCCGAGGAACAGCAGCGCCTTGAAGAAAGCATGCGTCGTCAGGTGGAAGATACCCGCGGAATAGGCCGAGACGCCGCAGGCGAAGAACATGTAGCCGAGCTGACTGCACGTCGAATAGGCGATCACGCGCTTGATGTCGGTCTGGGTCAATGCCACGGTCGCGGCGAACAGACAGGTCGTGGCGCCGACAATGGTCACCAGCGTCAGAGCATCGGGCGCGTATTCGAACAACGGCGACAGGCGCGCGACCATGAACACGCCGGCCGTGACCATGGTGGCGGCGTGGATCAGCGCGGAAACCGGCGTCGGACCTTCCATCGCGTCGGGCAGCCAGGTGTGAAGACCGAGCTGCGCCGATTTCCCCATCGCGCCGATGAACAGCAGGATACACAGCGTCGTCATCGCATGCGCTTCGAAGCCGAGGAACTGGATCGTCGCCTCCGCCTTACCGGGTGCGGCGGCGAAAATCGTCTCGAAGCTGATGGAATTGAACATCAGGAACACGCCCATGATGCCCAGCGCGAACCCGAAATCGCCAACCCTGTTGACGACGAAAGCCTTGATAGCCGCGGCGTTCGCTTCGGGTTTTTCGTACCAGAACCCGATCAGCAGATAGGAACACAGCCCCACGCCTTCCCAACCGAAGAACATCTGCAGCAGGTTGTCCGCCGTCACCAGCATCAGCATGAAGAAGGTGAAGAAGCTGAGATACGACATGAACCGCGGAATATGCGGATCGTGACTCATATAGCCGATTGAATAGACATGAACCATCGACGAGACGACGGTCACGACGAAGACCATCACGGCGGTCAGCGTATCGAAGCGCAGAGTCCAGTTGACCTCGAACGAGCCGGAACTGATCCACGAGAACAGCTCGATCGTCTGCGGATTGCCGCCAAGACCGACCTCGGCCAGGATGACGCAGCCGAGCACCGCCGACAGCAGCATGCAGCCGCTGGTGACGATCTGGGCGCCCCGGTTGCCGAGCCAGCGACCGCCGAACCCGGCGAGAATGGCGCCGATCAGCGGCAGGAATATGGCGAGCGCGTACATCCGGCCTCTAGCCCTTCATCAGGTTGATGTCTTCGACCGCGATGGATCCGCGGTTTCGGAAGTAAACAACGATCACGGCAAGCCCGATGGCGGCTTCCGCCGCCGCGATGGCCAGGACCAGCAGCGCGAACACCTGGCCGGCCAGATCGTTGAGATGGATCGAGAACGCTACCAGATTGATGTTCACCGCGAGCAGGATCAGCTCTACCGACATCAGGATGATGATCACGTTCTTCCGGTTGAGGAATATCCCGAAAACGCCCAGCGTGAACAGGATCGCCGCAACGGTGAGATAATGCGACAGGCCGATTTCCATCATGTCAGACCCCGCTTCCCGGTTCGACGTGGCGGATTTCGACGGATTCTTCCTGGGTCCGCGCCACCTGGTCCGAAATCTTCTGACGCTTCACGCCGTCGCGCGACCGCAGCGTCAGCACGATAGCGCCTATCATCGCGATCAGCAGAATCAGACCGGCAGCCTGGAACAGATAGATGTAGTCCGTGTAAAGCACCTGACCGATGGCATGGGTGTTCGTGACCTCTGTCGCCGCCGGCGTCGGGGCTGCGGCCCGGCTGGCGGTATCCGGGGCAACCACCCAGCTACCCAGGACCAGCACCAGCTCGGCGAGGAGCACCAGCCCCACCAGCGCACCGATCGGCAGGTATTGCAGGAACCCCTGACGCAGTTCCACGAAATTGATGTCGAGCATCATGACCACGAACAGGAACAGCACGGCGACGGCGCCGACATAGACAATCACCAGGATCATGGCGATGAATTCCGCGCCCATCAGCACGAACAATCCGGCCGCGTTGAAAAAAGCGAGTATCAGGAAAAGCACCGAATGCACCGGATTGCGCGCCGAAATGACCATGACGGCAGCGGCGACGGTTACAGCCGCGAACGCGTAGAAGGATATGGCCTGAAGGATCATCCCGCGGGCCTCACCGATACGGTGCGTCTGCCGACAGACGCTGGGCGAGGTGGCCTTCCCACCGTTCGCCGTTATCGAGAAGTTTATCCTTGTTGTACATCAACTCCTCGCGGGTTTCGGTCGCGAATTCGAAATTGGGTCCTTCGACGATGGCATCGACCGGGCAGGCTTCCTCGCAGAATCCGCAATAGATGCATTTCGTCATATCGATGTCGTAACGCGTCGTGCGGCGGCTGCCGTCGGCGCGGGGCTCGGCCTCGATCGTGATTGCCTGGGCCGGACAAATCGCTTCGCACAGCTTGCAGGCGATGCAGCGTTCTTCTCCGTTCGGATACCGGCGGAGTGCGTGTTCGCCCCGAAAGCGTGGGCTGAGCGGCCCCTTTTCGAACGGATAATTCAGCGTCACCTTGGGTTTGAACATGTATTTCAGGGTCAGCGCCATGCCCGAAACCAGTTCGGTCAGCAATAGCGCGCGCGAAGATCTTTTTATAAACGACATGCGATCATCCCCTCCCTAGGCACCGGGTCCGGGCAGCCAGTCGAACGCAATCAGCGCGCCCGCCGTGACGGCGACCCAAAGCAGTGAAAATGGGAGAAATACTTTCCAGCCGAGACGCATCAGCTGATCGTAACGATAGCGCGGGAACGTCGCCCGCACCCAGAGAAACACGAACAGACACAATGCGATCTTCAGCGCGAACCAGATGATCCCGGGGATCCAGGTGAACGGTTCGATATCGAACGGCGGCAGCCACCCGCCCAGGAACAGCACCGCGGTCATGCCGCTCATCAGGATCATGTTGGCGTATTCGCCAAGGAAGAACAGCGCGAAGGTCATCGACGAATATTCGACGTTGTACCCGGCGACCAGTTCGGCTTCCGCTTCCGGCAGATCGAAGGGGTGCCGGTTGGTCTCCGCCAGCGCGGAAATGAAAAAGATGATGAACATCGGGAACAGCGGCAGCCAGTACCAGGACCAGAACCCTCCGCCCTGCTGCGCCATGACGATATCGGTCAGGTTCAGCGAACCGACGCACATCAACACGGTGATGATGACGAAACCGATGGCGACTTCGTAAGACACCATCTGGGCGGCCGATCGCAGTGCGCCGAGGAAAGCGTATTTCGAGTTGCTTGCCCAACCGGCCATGATGATGCCGTACACGCCGAGCGACGAGATCGCGAACAGGTACAGAATGCCGACATTGATATCGGCCAGCACCCAGCCCGCGTCGAACGGGATCACCGCCCAGGCGACAAGCGCCAGGATAAACGTCAGCATGGGCGCCAGGATGAACACCACCCGGTTGGCGCCCGACGGAATCACGGTTTCCTTTACCAGCAGTTTCAACCCGTCCGCGACCGGCTGGAACAGGCCGAACGGGCCGACGACATTCGGCCCCTTGCGCAGTTGCATCGCGGCGATGACCTTCCGCTCGGCGAGAGTCAGATACGCCACCGCGCCCATGATCGGCACGATGATCAGCAAAATCTGCCCGACGATGATGAAGCCGGGCCAGAGATATCCGTCCCAGAAACTAGCCATCGGTGCCCGTTTTCTCCCCGTTCCTGACGAAGGTCTCCGTGCACGCGGCCATGGTTTCGGACGCGCGGCTGATCGGATCGGTCATGTAAAAATTGCGGATCGGGCTTTCGAACGGCGCGTTGTCCATCTCGCCAGCCGTCCCGTAATCGCGCCAGGATGACGGCGCCAGCGTATCGATCTCGGCCAGTGCCGGGGCGGTCTTCGCCATATGGGCCTGCAGTTCGAGAATATTGTTGTAAGGCAGCGTTTTGCCCAGCACGTCGGACAGCGCCCGCAGGATCGCCCAGTCTTCGCGCGCGTCGCCCGGCGGGAAGGTCGCGCGGCGACCGCGCTGCACCCGACCTTCCGTATTGGCATAGGTGCCGTCTTTTTCGGTATAAGCCGCGCCCGGCAGGATCACGTCGGCCGCATGCGCGCCGGCATCGCCGTGATGGCCCTGATAAATGACGAAGGCATTGGCCAGTTTCGAGGTGTCTATTTCATCGGCGCCCAGCAGGTAGACGACCTCTATCTCGCCTGCGGCCGCACCATCCAGGATACCGGCGACATCGCGCCCGTCTTCGCCCGGCACCAGGCCGAGATCGAGACCGGCGACACGGGCCGCCGCCGTGTGAAGAATGTTGAACCCGTTCCAGTCGGCGGACACCATGCCTGTGTTACCAGCTATCTGACGGGCCGCCGCCATAACAGCCGCGCCGTCGGCTCGGGCCAGGGCGCCCTGCCCCAGGATCAGCATCGGTCGTTCGGCGGCCTTCAGAATTTCGCAGAACGCGTGGCTGCCGTCGGCAATTTCCTTCAGGGTCTGCGGTCCGGCGCCGAGATGTTCGGCGCGATACGTCAGGTTCACGTTTTCGCCAACAACGCCGACCTTGAATCCGCCCGCGCCGGCGCGCTTGCGGAGCCGCGCATTGATGATCGGTGCCTCAAGGCGCGGGTTGGATCCAACGATCAGGCAGGCATCTGCATCTTCGATGCCGGCGATTGTCGTATTGAACACGTACCCCGTCCGCGTACCCGCTTCGAGCTTCGCTCCGTCCTGGCGGCAGTCGATATTGGGGGAGCCCAGACCGTCCATCAGACCTTTCAGCGTCGCCATGGATTCCGCGTCGCACAGATCGCCGGCGATGGCCGCGATCTTGCTGCCGTCCATCCCCCGCAACTTGCCGCCGATGACATCCAGGGCTTCGTGCCAGGTCGCGGGCTGCAGCTTACCGTCTTTCCGGACGTAAGGCCTGTCGAGACGCTGTTTCGCCAAGCCGTCGCAGGCATAGCGCGTCTTGTCGGAAATCCATTCCTCGTTCACGTCTTCATTCAGCATCGGCAGGATGCGCATGACCTCGCGCCCGCGGCTGTCGACGCGGATATTGCTGCCGACCGCATCCATCACGTCGACGGATTCGGTCTTGGTCAGCTCCCAGGGCCGCGCCTCGAACGCGTAGGGTTTGGACGTCAGCGCGCCGACCGGGCACAGATCGATGATATTGGCGGACAATTCCGACGAAATCGCGGCCTCGACATAGGTGCCGACTTCCATGTTCTCGCCGCGTCCAGTCGCCCCCAGCACCTCGACGCCCGCAACCTCGGTCGAAAACCGGATGCAGCGCGTGCAGTGGATGCAGCGGGTCATGTGCGTTTCGACCAGCGGGCCGAGATTCTTGTCGGCGACCGCGCGTTTGTTCTCGGAAAACCGCGAATGATCGAACCCGTAGGCCATCGCCTGGTCCTGCAAGTCGCACTCGCCGCCCTGATCGCAGATCGGACAGTCCAGCGGATGGTTGATCAGAAGAAATTCCATCACGCCGTTGCGGGCCTTCTTCACCGTCTCGGTGTTGGTGCGTATCACCATGCCCTCGCCGACGGGCATCGCGCAGGACGCGATCGGCTTCGGCGCCTTTTCCATTTCGACCAGACACATGCGGCAATTGCCGGCTATGGACAGGCGTTCATGATAGCAGAACCGCGGAATTTCAACGCCGGCTTCCTCGCAGGCCTGCAAGACGGTGATGCCGTCCGCGACCTCGATTTCAGTGCCGTCTATAGTGAGCTTTGCCATGTTTTCGCGCGCTCCCCTCAGGCCGCCGTCTTCGAACGCCGCGACTTGATGCGGTCTTCGATTTCGTCGCGGAAATGGCGGATCACGCCCTGCACCGGCCATGCCGCCGCGTCGCCCAGCGCACAGATCGTGTGGCCTTCGATCTCGTAGGACACGTCGAGAAGCATGTCGATCTCCTCGATCTCGGCATCGCCGGTGACCAGCCGTTCCATCACGCGCCACATCCAGCCGGTGCCTTCGCGGCACGGCGTGCACTGGCCGCAGCTTTCATGCTTGTAGAATTTCGACAGCCGCGCGATGGCCGCGATGATGTCGGTCGACTGGTCCATGACAATGACCGCGGCGGTGCCGAGCCCGGATTTCACTTCGCGCAGGGAATCGAAATCCATCAGAATGTCGTCGCAGATATTTTTCGGCAGGCACGGAACGGACGATCCGCCGGGAATAATCGCCTTCAGATTGTCCCAGCCGCCGCGCACGCCGCCGGCGTGTCTGTCGATCAGCTCCTTCAGCGGGATGCTCATCTCTTCTTCGACATTGCAGGGATTGTTCACATGGCCGGAAATGCAGAACACCTT
>Ga0181566_10001449_pt1 | contig 19527 bp, 17 predicted proteins | sample 101ome_15_FD_133762 | JGI IMG/M metagenome (GOLD analysis project Ga0181566, IMG submission 133762) | Coastal salt marsh microbial communities from the Groves Creek Marsh, Skidaway Island, Georgia - 101402AT metaG (megahit assembly) | ecosystem: Environmental > Aquatic > Marine > Intertidal...
TGTTTCGTCCCTGCGGGCTTCGCGCCAAAGGCGCTCGGTGCCAAATGCTCCCAGGGTCGCATTTGGTCGAACCGCCGACCTCTACCATGTCAAGGCCGATTGGCCGCACCAAGACACCCGTGGACGCGCTAAAACTAGTATCGATATTAGAAATGGTCAAGCGCTGGGGCTATGTATCAATGGAAAGCGCCCATATGAACAGCATGGGCGCGCGCAACATCAGCCGGCTGGATTTTGAAGCGGAGCTGGCTACCGCGATTGATGAGGCCATCTCGACCCTGCCCGTCAGCCGCAAGGACCTGCTGGCCTGATTTCAGTCCTAATGACCTGCATCGTCATGCGGATAAAAGTCGTAATCGCCCCCCGGGTGGATGTCATCCTCGGGCAAAACGCAGGCTACGCCCAGGTTGTCGGCTATGATCTGGCGGTCAGCCTCATCGGTGAGTCCATCCAGGTTGAAGTCGTACCAGCTCGACTGACCGCCGGTTTTTTCCGCCCAGAATGCCCAGGCGTCAAGGTCCTCGTCGTCCACTACATAGTCCATGTTGCCGTCGCCAAGGCAGTCTGGCTCCCCTGCGAGGGCCTTGTTCAACTGCACGGTCAGCTGCTCGTAATTGGCTTTGGCAACGGATGTCAGTTCGCCCTCGCCCCGTGCCAGCAGATCCTCAGCGGCAAAGTTGTCCAAATTGGCCGCGGGAGCTGCCGCTGTAGCATCGAGCCGGTACAGTTCAAAGCGCGGCTCGAGGGTGCCGCCGCTGGCGCAATTGGGTTCCTCGAATCTCAGCAGCTTGTAGGCATCGTTGCGGACCGCCGCCTGCGTCTCCGCCAGAATGTCCACCGGCGCCTGTCCGGTTGAGGCCAGATACTCATTTACAGCACAGCAGGAAGTGAAGGTCTGCCCGGCAATGACGCCTCCCTCGCCGTACCAGTCACCGCCTTCAGAATTGCACACAGCCTCTTGTGGAAACAGCTGCAAGCAGATGTTCAGGTCGGGGATGACACAGGGCTCGGGCGTTTCTGCCTGCAGATTTCTGCCGGAGTAGGTAAAGTTGAAGCGCCGTTGCGGCATCGGATCCTCCTCGACCATGTAGGGGAACAGGTGCCGAATATCCAGCCGCAGGTGCTCGGGCCCGGTCAGCTGATGCTCACCCAACACCGCAAAGAGATGGTATAGATCGAGGATATTGGTCATTTCATCCACGCGCCGGCCGGGCTCGATGACGTTGGGGCCAGTCACAATCATCGGCACCAGAACGCCACCCTGGTAAATGGTTGCCTTGGCCCGTGAGGGGATGAAGGGCGCCTTGACCGTGGTACCGAGGCTGCCGTTGTCACCCACAAACGCTACTACCGTATTGCTGTCCGGGTTGTAGACCAGCCCGCCATTGTTGTCTCGCGTCATAACCCCTACTGTCTCCAGCAGACGGCCGAATTCCGCGTCGATCGCGGTCAGATTCTGGTTCATGAGCTGGCGGATATCGCGTGCTCCGGTGCAGCTGATCCCTGAGGACAGCGGTTCTGCTCCCGGAATCAGGCCGTCGGGGACAGGTTGCAGCGGTGCGTGGGCTGCCGAGTAGCCCACGGTTATCATCCAGGGCTGACGCCCGGTGCGATCCTGGATCCAGTCAATGGCCAGATCCGTTTCGAGCTGGGTGCGATGCTTGCGGGTGCGGGGATCGTGGGTGGCGATGGTGCTGGCACCGATGGCATCGTTAATGATCAGGTCCGCTGTGTAGTAGGCATTGGCGCGGTCGAAATCAATATAGTCGGGCGGGGTGCTAGCGCAGCTGTTGTTGGGGTCCAGAATGCCTCCCCGATCAAGACAGCGTTTACCGGCGGAGCTTGGCCCCGAGTTGGTCAGCTCCTCGCAAGCACTATCCGCGGTGTAACAAGCACCGGTATCTGCACCCTGGGGATGTTCGCTGCTCGCAGGAATAAAACCGCAGCTATACGGCTCAGCGGAGGGGGCGATGTTGGTCAGGCCCGCCGCGGCGTCGATTGGCCGTGGCCCGCCATCGTGGTACCCGGCAAAATAATCCCAGCCCAGCTTGGCGATGGTTTCCAGACCCAGGGGATAGTTGTCGGGGTTGACGTCAGAGCCCGACACATGAATTTTACCGATGTAGGCGCTGGCGTAGCCCGAGCGTGCCAGAATCTTGGGCAGTGAACGCTCATAGGGGGACATTTGCGAATTGGCAAAGTCCGTTGACACAATCGCGGTATTTACCTGTGTCCGGGTTGGGTATCGGCCCGAGAATAGGGCAGCGCGGGTGGCTGAACAGGTGGGCATGGCCCAGGTGTTGGCAAAACGCACACCCGAGTCGGCCATGGCATCAATGGTCGGTACTGGCGCGGGGTCCGCACCGCCGAATCCGAAGCTTCTGAACTGGTCGGCTCCAACATCATCAGCAATCACCAGGATGATGTTAGGCATTGTATACCCGTCGGCGAAGGGCAGTGCGTTGCCCTCGGTCTCCGGCTCCGCATCGGCACCGTTACAGCTGACCGATTGACTGTCTATTTCGCTCGCATCAAGCACGCCATTGCGGTTACTGTCAGTACCGCTGCTGATTTCGGTGCCGCCATTGGGGCAACGCTCATCGTCAGCAGCCAGCGCAGTTTGCACCACCAACGCGTTGGCGCCTGGTTCTCCCGCCAGGCCGGTAGCGCCATCATCGCCGCTGCAGCCGGCCAAGGTCAGCACCGAAGACAACATCATGACAGCCAGGTTGCTACTTGCCCGGCTCTCGATCATTTTTCTATTCATTATAGTGGTCCTTCGGTCCTGTCTGCGGGGCGGTTAGCTGCCTGCATTACAGGTTAGCGTGATTACAGGTTAGCGTGTTTCGGGTTGCAAAGGCCAATAGTTTCTCTCTGCACGCCGGTGTCAGCTGTGAGGGGCATCAAAAAGACAAGCGTGAACATCTCTGCCGGTATATTGCCCGCCCTGCCGTGGCAGTTGTCCGCCTTTCACTGAGTGCCACCGGGTCGATGTTGACCCAGCGGCTGCTTCAGCCAGCGAGAGCTGGACGTTATTCACGAGTTAAGAATCGTTTTAGAGGCCTATCATTCGCAGTGAAGTTAGCAGTGCCTTTATAAGGCAAATGCCCGATCATTACCTTTCAGCGGTAGTGTCCACACACAAAAACACGCCAAAACCCGCGATTCTGAAAAAATAAAATTGAATAAAAACACAGGCTTAAAAATTTGGTAGGACCAGGCGGATTCGAACCGCCGACCTCTACCATGTCAAGGTAGCGCTCTAACCAACTGAGCTATGGTCCTAAAGGGCGCGCAAGTATAAGTGGGCGCAATCCTAACCTCAACCCCTGCAAAGAGCAGTGGAGAGGCGGTAGGTAAGGGGCCTGACGTCTCTTTTACTAGCCTTCTTCGCCCGGCAGCAGATCCATTTTCACCAGATTTTTGCCAATAGTGGCGCCTTTCATCATTTCGCTGTAAGCCCATCCCGCGTTGGGCAGACCCTCAGTGATGTTTTCCAGTACCTTGATGTCGCCGGACTCTACCCAGGCATGCAGTTGGTCCAACGCCGCGGGTAATTGGTCCACGTGGCTGTGCAATAGAAAGCCTCTAAGCGTTAATTCTTTTTCCACCAATTTCCACATATTAAAAATAGGGGTGGGATTATCCTGGTCGTTATAGTCACTGATCATGCCGCAGCCGATGATTCGACCGTAACTGTTCATACACGCCAGCGCGGCATTCAAGGTATTGCCGCCTACATTATCGTAGTAGACGTCAACGCCCTCGGGACAGGCGGCCATGATTGAAGCTTGTAGGTCGTCGGTGGATTTGTAGTTTACTGCAGCGTCCACCCCCAGCTGTTCGGTGATCAGCTTGGCTTTATCTTCAGAGCCGACAATGCCCACTACTTTGCAGCCACGCAGTTTTGCTATCTGACAGGCCATGGAGCCCGTGGCGCCAGCGGCGGCACTGATCAGAACGGTGTCGCCGGCTTTTATATTGCCAATGCTGTGTAGGCCAACGTAAGCGGTCTGTCCTGAACCGCCCAGCGCGCCGGAATAGTAGGACAGCGGCATGCCTTCTCTCGGCTGCAGCTTGGCTAACAAAATAGTGTTGGCGTCACTTAAGGAGTAGTCCTCCCAGAGGTGAAGACCAAAAATGATATCGCCGGGCGCATATCCCTCTAGGTTTGACTCCATCACGCGCGCAACTGACGGGCCTCGAATAGCGCCGCCTAACGGAATAGGTTCAAAGTAGTTAGCTTTACCATCGAGCCAGCCGCGAATCGCTGCTTCCAGCGAAAAATACAAATTACGTACCAGCATTTGGCCGGGACCCGGCGTCGGCGCCGTGCGCTCTACTAATTCAAAGTCGGTAGGCAACGGAATACCGTTGGGGTGTGATTTCAGTGTCATTTGCCGATTGAGCACGCGGTTTCTCCCTGGCGAAATTTTGGGTCACGTTACCACTGGTTTTCTAAGATTGTTAGCGCGTTCGGGTCAGTGAGTGCTTCGTTAATAATGAGCTGGAACAACGCACTGGAGCTTACTGGCAGTTTGTAGCACCCTGTCACCCATATCAGCTAACAAGAGTGGGATATACGTGGCATTGGCTTTGGAGGTGCGCGTTGGCAAGGCAGCCGCCAAACAATTGGAAGCCCAGGGCTGGCACGCTAATCTATTCGACGGTCTGATCGGGGCCTCAGGCGGACCAAAGTGGCTTATTTTGGGTCATCTTGATCGTGTCATTGCCGCCGAATTACTGGCCAACCGTAGCCGCGATCTTTTGGCTGTTGGGTCCTCCATCGGATCGTGGCGCCACGCCATGATGGCGCAATCCAATCCCGTGGCAGCCATTGATCGATTCGAGGCCGCCTACCTTGAGCAGCGCTACACACAAAAGCCATCCGTTGAGGAGGTAACACAAGCTACTCACGATCTATTGCGAGTGGCCTTGGGGGAATCCGGCGTTCAAGACATTGCCGATCACGCCATTTGGCGTTCGCATATTGTGACGGCCCGGGGCCGTGGTTTAACCAACGACGTGGCAGGCAAAGGCTTGGCTGCCGGTATGGGGCTGGCCGCCATTGGCAATATGGTAGATCGGCGTATCTTGCCTGCCTTATTCCAGAGGGTTGTTTTTCGCCAGCGAGATACCCAGTCGCCGCTGTCAGCGCTGACGGATTTTGATACGCAATATATCGATCTCTCCGAACACAATGTCGAGCAAGCACTGTTAGCCAGTGGTGCCATTCCGTATTTATTTTCCGGTGTCCTAGATGTGCCTGGTGGACCCTCGGGTGCCTATTGGGACGGCGGCATTATTGATTACCACTTTGATCTAGAGCGCCTGAGTGGAGAGGGGTTGTGGTTGTATCCCCACTTTAATCGCCGAACCACGGTGGGGTGGTTTGATAAGTTTTTACCTTGGCGGGCTGATCGCGATCACTCGGCTGACAATATAGTCATGCTCTGCCCCAGTGACGCGTTTCTGGCGGCATTGCCGTTTGGCAAAATTCCCGATCGCAGAGACTTCGCCAAGCTAGCTACTGAGGAGCGTATTCAGTGTTGGGAAACCTGTGTGGAACAGTCGAAGCGACTCGCCGATGACTTGCATAAGTTGATAAACGGCGCTGACCCGCTGTCGGGGGTCATTCGTCTCTAGCGCAGCTTATTGGTAGAAGTTGCGATACCAACTGACAAAGTTGGCTAGGCCCTGCTCAATGTCGGTCTGGGGCTCGTAGCCCACCAGGGCTTGAGCGGCGTCGATATTGGCGCAGGTTTTGTACACATCCCCCGGTTGCATATCGACGTAATTTTTAATGGCTTCCACACCCAATAAACCTTCGAGTGTGGCAATGAAATGGCCGAGTTTTACCGGCCTATTGTTGCCCAGGTTCAGAATACGGTGGGGGATATCAAGCTCGCTGGGTGGGTGGTCGCAAACAGCGAGAACCCCGGCGACGATGTCATCCACATAGGTGAAATCGCGCTCAAGATTGCCGTGGTTAAATACCCGAATGGTCTCGCCAGCTAAAATCGCCCGCGTGAAATCGAAATAGGCCATGTCGGGTCTGCCGGCTGGGCCGTAAACCGTAAAGAAGCGCAGCCCAGTCATGGGAATACCGTAGAGCTTGGCGTAGCTATGGCCCACCAGTTCATTCGATTTTTTGGTGGCGGCGTACAGACTCACGGGGTCGTCGGTGCGATCGGTTTCACTGAACGCTTCTGCCTGGCTGTTGCCATACACCGAACTTGAAGACGCAAAAACGAAATGTTCGGGCATGCGCTTGCGGCAGTTCTCTAAAATATTTTGAAAGCCTATTAAATTGCTCTGCACATAGGCATCGGGGTTGATCAAGGAGTAACGTACGCCCGCTTGCGCCGCTAAGTGAACAACACAGGGAAACCCGTCGGCAGTATCAAACAGCGTATTCACGGCTTGCGTATCTGCTAGATCCAGGTGATGAAATGCAAATCCCGAGCGGTTCTCTAAGGATTGCAATCGATGCACCTTCAATGCCGTATCGTAGTAGTCGTTGATGTTATCAACGCCAACCACCTCTAAGCCGCGATCAAGCAGTACACGACACACATTGGCACCAATGAAGCCGGCGGCCCCGGTCACCAAGATGGGCTTTTTTGTTTGATCAAGCACGGCCATAGGTAGGAAAACTCAGTTAGGTGTTAGTGCGCGCTATGGTGTGGCGAACCATGGAGTATCACCAACCGAGTGTATCTCGAGTGCTAAGTAGACTCCACGTGAGGCGAGGGTAATTCCGGCTGCGGCGGTCAAATTGCCGCGAAATTCTGCCGAATTGATTGGGTCATGTGGCCGGCGGTCTTGAGCCTGACTGCGCTTTTGCTTAAGATCGCGCCCCCCGTGCCGGTGTAGCTCAGTTGGTAGAGCAGCGCATTCGTAATGCGAAGGTCGTAGGTTCGACTCCTATCTCCGGCACCACTTTTAGGACTGTCCTGTCTTCTGCACACCATTAGACTGCTCGATAGTCTTACGCCTCGCAGAGCTATTCATTGCGGTTTTCAATTTATTCGAAATTCCCTTAATTTTTTAGCCACAAGCGCAGGTGAGCTTAATCCTTCGGGGGCGTGGCGCAATGAGCGAGGGCTTTGCAATCAAACGCAATGTAAATGGTTTTACGTTACTTGAGCTCATTATTACCGTGGCTATCATCGGTATATTGGCGGCTGTCGCTTTACCAGCCTATCAAAGCTATGTTGTACGAACCAAAGTAGCACGCGCCATTCCCCAGGCCGCTGCCCTAAAGACACCTATTTTGATGAAGTATTCAGTCGATGGCCGATTTCCGGCTGCGCTGCAAGAGATGGGTCGAGACCCGGACGAGTTTACTGATATCCCTGACATCTCCAGTGTCATGGTCTATTGCGGGGCTATCGAGTTGACCTATGACATCCCGCAACTCGGTAACAGAAATAAGCTGGAATTGGTTCCGTGTGTGCGCGGTGGCGGCGTGCAATGGTACTGCCGAAGCGCGCCCAGCCAGGGTATTGATAGCCAATATTTACCTCCCAGTTGTGATGGTGTTGGTGCGTGTACACCCTACTTTCAGGGTGTTGCTATCAATGGCGCTACGCAGGACAAGGTCTGTGTCTTCATTCCTTGACCGTTAATTGCCATTTTTTTGGTCTTCTTTTAGGGTATCGGTATGTGTGTCAGTGGCCTCTAGGCCGTCGATAACAAATAAGTGCATTCAAAATAAGGAGAATCGCATGAGCCGTGTATTACTTTCGGTGGTTCTAGCCTTGGGTGTGATTGGATTAAGTGGTAACGCCGTCGCAGCAAAGAAGGACCCTATTGAGCCGCCCTACACTGCCTTTGAGTGGCCAGACTATGACGGTCCTAAGGTGGGTCTAGCTGTCCTAACGTTCGAAGACGGGTTATCCGACATGCCTGAGGCAAACTGGATAAATGCTGATACTGGGGTGCAGGTGCATTTTGGATTGGGCGACGGTTTATCTAATATGTTGGTGAGCACGCTGCTTTCGACCAATCGTTTTACCTTGGTAGATAAAAAAATTGCCCGAAAAATTTTCGAGCTCTACAGCACCGACACAGCAAAGAAAATCTATATCAGTGGTAGCGGCCTGCCCAAGGTGCCTGGCATACGCTACTTCGTCTTAGGCTCTTTAACCGCATTCAATGATGGCGAGAGCGGTGCCAGCGGTGGCATCGGCATTGGGGGTATTAAGCTATCGGGCGGTAAGCAAGTCGCCTCACTCATGATTCATATGAGAATCATCGACGCTACCAATGGTCAAGTGGTTTACTCCAAAGCCGTGGAAGGCCTTGCCAGTGCTTCAAAGGGGGGTATCGAAATTGCCGGATTCGGCAACCTTTCTGCGTTTTTGACCCACCCGCTGGGTCAGGCTATTCAAAAAATGTTGGATAAGGCCACGGATGACATCATCACGACGAGCTTCCCAGGCACCGCCTCTTTGTTGCCGCCGCCTCCGGTCGTGACCACTGAGGAGAAATAGTAGGCACTCGAAAGTATCAATTCGAGTTATCCTGGCCAGCTAACGTCATTTTGAGACGACTTGCTTGTGCAATGCATCCTTCATATAGGTACCGAGAAAACCGGCACCACATTGCTGCAGGGTTGGCTGTATCAGAACCAAGCCGCCTTGAGCCAACAGGGCTTCTATTTATCGGAGTGTCTCGAGAAGCCCAATAATCGATTGCTGGCAGCGTGCTTCAGCCAGCAGATCGATGGCTGGGCAAAGCGCAATGGTATTAGCTCGCAGGAAGATCGTGAACGCTTTTTCGGCGGCTTTCGTGAGGCGTTGATTGATGAGGTGAACGCGGCTTCAGAGCAGCACCACAGCGTTATCATTAGTAGTGAACATTTTCATTCCACATTGAAAACCGCCGAAGAGATTACAGCTTTGGCTGAGTTCCTGTTGACTGCATTCAGCTCGGTGCGAGTGGTATGTTACTTCCGCAATCAATTCGACGTGGCGGTATCGCGCTACAGCACGGCACTGAAAGTCGCCTCAACAAAATCCTTAGACGATTTTATTGATCAACTTCATCCGGCGGCCCACTTATACAATTATCTTGCCGCTGCTGATGCATGGTCAGCGGCATTTGGTCGTGAACATTGCGATTTTCGTTTGTATGACAGAGAGCGGTTTGTAAGTAACGATATCCGCTACGACTTTCTCGAGGCGCTGGGGGCACCTAATATTGCTGACGCGTTAAATTTTGATCTCGAGCGTGCTAATGAGTCGCTAAGCCAACTTAAAGCACAAATGTTTCAGTTTATTAACACTGTAGCACCCTATTGGCGCGGGGATTCGGGTGAGGTTAACCGCACTAATGTGGAGTTGAAGCAACAAATCTTATCCTGGCAGCTACCGGACAACGCGCCTATCACGTCACCGCGCCGCGCTGAAGTGGAGGGTCTCTTCGCAGAGTCTAATCAGGCATTCTTTCAGCGATATTTCGGCACCAATAATGCGTTTTCATCGGGTGCCTCGCGCGAGCATGCGAGTGTCAGTCGTGATAATTCCGATGCAATTGTTACATCACTGTTACGTTATCTGCTGCCTTTGGTTGTCGATAAAAAACTTGAAAATGCTGATGCCGAGTACTTGCGGGACATTGCGCTCAAGATTGAATCACAAACGCCGCTGGGATTGCAGGACGCGTTATCGTTAATGACGTTGGCGCAGCGGGCGCGTCCCGATGGCCCTCAAATTAACGCCAAAGTTGCGCAGTGGCAGCAGGCGTTAATGACCGATGATGAGTGACCAGCGCTATACAAAAAAATTTTGACGCGTGTTTGGTAAATAAATAGGTTCCAAGCTTTGTGCCGCTTCGGTTCAAGGCTATGATGGCGAAAGAGCGCATGGCGAGTGCGACAACAATAAAAGACAACGAGGTAGCGTCTATGCGTACTGAAGCGAGCTCCGCGGGAGAGGGCCACCTGACCGGGTATGGGTCAACTAGCTATCGCAATTACGTTCTATTGCTACTCATGGCGGTGTACACCCTCAATTTTATTGATCGCACGCTCATAGCCGTTGTTGCCCAACCTATTATTGAATCCTTTGGATTAACTGATTCCCAGTGGGGGTTGTTGTACGGTCCGCCCTTCGCCATTTTCTACGCCATTATGGGTCTCCCCATTGCCATGTGGGCCGATCGCAGTAACCGGGTCAAGATTATTGCGCTGTGCATTGTGTTGTGGTCAATCATGACCGCGCTTTGTGGTGTGGCGGCGGGCTTTGTCAGTCTACTGTTTTTCCGCATTGGGGTTGCCGTTGGCGAGGCGGGCTGCACGCCACCGGCCAATTCCATCATTGGTGATTATTTTATTGCCCGTAAGCGCGCCACTGCGTTGGCTATTTACTCCATGGGCGTCACGATAGGCAGCATGCTAGCCAATGTATTTGGTGGACCCATTGCTCAAATGCAAGGCGCCGATGTCGGCCAATGGTTTGCGGGTCTTGGATTGGGCTGGCTCTTCGGTAGTTTAGATTGGTCCCAGATTGAAGGTTGGCGCATTGCGTTTGTGGCGGTGGGCCTCCCGGGCGTTTTGGTAGCGTTACTGGTGCTGCTTACCATTAAAGAACCTCCCCGGGGTTACTCCGACCCACCCGGAACTGTGGCTCCCGAAAAACCCCCCTTGGGAGAGGCGTTTCGTGAGCTTAGAGCCAAGCCTTCATTTTGGTGGATGACCTTGGGCGCGGCTCTCGTTGCGTTTGTGGGTTATGGCTTGGTCAGTTTTCAGGCGCCTTTTTTGCAGCGCGAGCATGGCCTAAGCGTGCGTGATGCAGCGGTTAACTTTGGTGCACCGTTATCCTTATTTGCCGCGGGTGGTACCTATTTGGGTGGCATTATCACCGAGCGTCTTACTGCGCGCTTTCCTACAGCGATGGCATGGGTGCCTGCCACGGGTTTGTTGCTGGCAACTCCGCTGTATATGTCGGCCTTCTTTTTCGATGATTTACGGGTGGTGTTCGCGTTGTGGGGCCTAGGTGCGATGATGCATTACTCGTATCTAGGTGCGCAGTACAACATAGGGCAGGGGGTTGTAAGCAATCGATCTCGTGCCACCGCTATTGCTGTGATGCTCATTGTCATTTCTTTACTGGGTAACGGGGTGGGTCCGTATTTCGTAGGCTTTATGAGTGATTTCTTTATGGCGCAGGAGCTCGCCGGCAGCGATATTGGTGCGTTGTTATCTCCCGAAATTTGTAAGGCAAGGGATGTCAATTTACTCCCAGCCCAGGTCGATATTTGTACCACGGCTAATACGGAGGGCCTTAAATTCGCCATGGCCGTTACCGTTTGTTGGTTCATTGTCGCTGCAGGTTGTTTCTTGATGTCTGCACGCACGCTCAAGCGAGATTTTGTCGCCGAGCTATGAGCTGTTTGTTGACAGTACGTTAGCTTTTTTTCGACTGCCCCCGAGCTACGGTTGAAACATAGGTTAAGTCAGTAGCGTTGAACATGAGCGTCACCGCGGGCCCTTCCTTGCCAAGAGTAATGACATCTTCTCTTAACAACAGCTCGTTAGTGAGTCGCTCCACGCCGCGCCAGGTGCCGTTAGAGCTTTGTAAATCGGTCACGTACCAGCGACTGTTGTGGGCCCAAATAACTGCATGACTGCGACTTACCAACTTCTCTTTAATCACTACATCGCAGCCGTCATCTCGGCCAATAAAAATAGGCCCCATGGATTCGAGTGCTAGCGCACTGCCATCCTCACCCTGCCACTTAAGGGTGACGGCCGCGACGCCTAATTTGTCATGACGTTGGCGCACCTCTTTGATAATGGCGGTGCCGTCCATATTCTCCAAACGATCCCGTGGGTCGAGAATCAGACCTTTACCGGTGAGCTGATAGCGCCAAGCAATGAACGCCACAACGGGAGAGAGCGCTATGGCGCTATAGATAAAGGCAGGTACTGTCCATTCGGGAATGCCCATGGCCGGAAAAAGATCGGCAAAGCCCTGTCCTAGACCCCACACAATGACCGCATAGCCGCCTAGGGTGCGCAAGACGCGGCGGGCAACCAGTTCTTTGAAAAAAGCTTTTATGGCGCTCATAGAATGCCTACGGGCTAGCGGTTCAGTGAACTATACGAAAAAAGCCAGTGACAGCGCTACGAAAATACGCGTCTCATCAAGGTATACACGCATCGGTAGATTGATCAGAGTGCCGGCCTTTGCAGGGACCGCTTTTGGCTCAAAGGCGGTATTTTAGCGCGCGGCGAATTAAGTGAGGCGATGCAGTGACTAACCTGTGGCCAGTGTGAGGACTGAAAGCTATGAAACGGTGGCGTTGGTGTTGAATTTTTATTTCAAGGAGCGGCCACTGTGGGTCAATACGGCTATTGCGAGCCATTGATCACTATTAGGGGGCGCCGGCTACCAACCCCATTGGTATTCAGTAAATGGGATAGCCGCGCCCTTTGTAGTCAAAGTCGCCCAAGCCGTGCTCTGATACACCCGCATGGGTTGGGCACGCGTAGTAGGCGCGGATTTCGGTAATGAGTCCGGCCTCATTAAATCGATACCACTCATCACCGCGCAGCACTTGCTTTACTTTGGGTTTGTTGTGCGTCCACTCAATTACGGCTTCACGTTTAGTGGCATCACCTAAGTAATGATCCACCGTCCAATGTGAGCCCAGTGTCGCCACGCAATGTGCCCAGCACTCGCCAATCTTTTGCGCGCCACGCAACGCGCCAAAGGGAGACCCTGCAGGAAAGTAGTGCACGCCATCATCCGTGAAGTGGGCGGCAATTTTTGCGGCATCGCCGGTGTTACAGGCTGCAAAGTAGTCGCGAATGCGTTGTTCCATGTCGTTAGTGGTCATAGTGACTCCTAGATCTGTTTTACCCACTTGCTGCTGTGCCAAACTTAATTAAGACAGGTTCAGGAAAAAATTTTGGGCAGTAAATTGCCGCGGGCGTAGAGAGGATGCCGTGGCTGGTGCTCTTTGGTAACGCCCAAGCAATGCAGTTCGATGCCGAGTTTGCGCAGATAGTGATCGCGATCTCCGAGTCCACCGTCATTACCCCACGCGGCAATCGCAATGTCGCAGTCCTTTAGGAGGCGTCTCAACCAGTAGTTGTTACGTGGCCCAACGGGGTCGGCCGCGGCCTTTAGGTCGGCGGGATAGGTCGCACGGAAGGCAAATAAATTGACCACCAATAACTTACCGTGCCCCCAGTTTTTCGCAAAGCCAATGCAGCGCCGAATAGTGGGGTCGTCTCGGTAGGCGTCTGCTGTCGAGGGGTTGAGACCGATAAAGGCACAGGTGGATCCCGCTGGATCCCATTCGCGGGTGAGTGCGTAACGGTACTGCCCGCAACGGGAAAACCTTGCACCGCGTTTCATGGGTTGTTCTCGCTATGAGTGCGGCTAGACCATCGATATGGGCAACTGCCGATAGCCGCAGTCTGCGGCCCACCATTGAAGGCGGCGCGTTCCAGATCTAATACCAGCGATACTTCCTTCGCGAAATTGTTCACAGCACTCAAAGGTTGAAGGGTGCCGCCATGGTTTGGTTTGCAGTAAGCTCTCAGCATTCAACAAACATAACAGGGCTAACCCCATGCAAAAAGTACTTCTGGTTTTGGTTTTCTTGGCTGCAGCACTCATGATGTATACCGGTGTTTTGTGGGTGATCGATCCAGATGCTGCCGCGGAGGCACTTAAGGCACGGTTACTCTCGGGTACTGGGCTGGCCACCCAGATAGGGGATTCTGCAGGATTTTTCTTGGGTACCGGGGGCTTGCTGCTGTGGGGTCTGTTGAGTCGAAATCCTACGTTGATAACGGCGGGCGGGCTGATTGTGGGCATAGTGGCCCCCGCGCGTGTGGCGGCTGCCATGTTGCACGGTGCTAGCTGGACTTACGATGCCATCGCGGTCGAGATTGTGGTGTGTGTTGTCGCCATCGCTGCTGCGCGGGGAATGCGGCGGTAGCACTTGTCTTGCCATGCAGATCTTGGGCGCGTCATAGGGTAAAGGGACGGATTTGTTATGGGCTTTTTCGATTGGCATGCACGGCAAACCATCCAGTGGCAGCAACGCTTGGGCTTCAGCGACTATCAACTACTGTGGGTCGCATGGGTTAAAGGCGTGGTTTTCGGTGCCATTATCGTTTGGTGGTGGCTGAATTAGAGGTATCAAGCGGAGTTTGGTTGTGGTGAACACAATCGGCACCGCTCACCAAACAGCTTGCGGAAGCGCGGGGTGTGTAGACGCGGTTCATGTTGGGAGAGTGAGCACAATGCTTCAACGGGTTTTCTCAATGCAATGCGCCAGCAGCTGGTCGGCGCGATGGCCGATCTTCTCTGAGTTGCGGTTGAGCTTGCGAACTGTCATCTGCGTTTTAGGACTTTTCTGCGCGGGTATCAGCCAGGCGCAAACACTCATCATGGTATCGATCGACGGCTTTCGTGGTGATTATCTCGATATTCACCAAGCGCCTAATATTCAGGCTATTGTGGATGAGGGTGTGCGCGTTAAGCGCCTACAGCCGATTTATCCACCGAATACGTTTCCTGGTCACTTGAGTCTTATTACCGGATTGCCGCCAACAGAGCACGGTATTGTCGACAACCACTTTTGTGATCGACAGCGGGGCGATTGCTATCACATGGGAAATGGCAGCAAAGATTCCAGTTGGCTCAAGGGTATGCCTTTATGGAATCTAGCCGAGGCCCACGGTTTGGTGGCGGCCAGTTATTTTTGGCCCGAGTCGGATGCCAATTGGGGTGGTAAGCACCCTACCTACACGATGCATTACGCCAAATCGGCGCCTTACGCCGAGCGAGTAGCCCAAGTCCTGAATTGGCTGCGCCTGCCCGAGCCGGTTAGGCCCTCGCTTATTACCTTGTATTTCTCGTTGGTAGATACCATGGGGCACCGTTTTGGCCCGCTATCTATGGAGACTGCCAATGCTATTGCGGAAGTGGACGGCCATATTGGGACACTCTGGCAGGGGGTAAAATCACTGGGGCTCAAGGATGCCAATATATTGCTGGTATCCGATCACGGCATGGCCCAAATTGAAGGGCAATATGGCATACCAGAGTCGGCATTTCCCGAGGCTGTGGGTTTTAAGCGTTTTGTAACCAACGAGCGTGTTACCTACTACGCGCAGTCAGCGGAGGCCGACGTTGAAGGTTTGCGCGCTGAGCTTGAGTCCTATGCGGATGAGCGCTGGACCGTTTATGACACCGTGCAATTACAAGCCCTGGGGGACGGCAGTATCGATTTGTTACCCGATTTGGCGCTCATTACCCGACCGCCAGCGTTTTTCAACAAATACGGTATTGGGCCAGAAACTATCGAGGGCAGTCACGGATTTCCCTTGGATGTACCTGAGATGGCCGCTTTTGCCGCAGCGGCTGGAACCGCTTTTAAACAGGGTCTAGTCATTGAACAAGCCCACCAGCTCGATGTGTACCCATTAGCAGCGAGGGTGCTGGGAATTGCGCCGCTATCTGAATTACCCAGCGATGGCGGTGCCTTGTTACAGGCTTTGGCATTGCGATCAGAGTCTACCGTTGACTAACGCCAAGTCGCCCGTTTGGTTTGTCAGCGGTGTGGCTAAAACACTCAGCAGGTTAGGTTCGGCAAGTACGTAAAGGCAGCGCTTCTCTATTCAGCGCTGATAAAGGGACCGTCAATACAGATGCGCCGACCATCGGGTGAGCTGCAAGCGCCACAAATACCCACCCCACACTTGGTGACAAAATCGATAGCGCTGTGGATCTGATGATCGGCACAGTAACGCCGCTGCACCGCTTCAGCCGCATGAATCATAGGGGCTGGGCCGCAGTTATAAAACTGCACGCTCGCCAAGGTATCACTGTCCAGCGTTTGTAGGTGTGCCTCTAAGGCATCGGTTACGCGGCCGTGAAAACCGGCGCTGCCATCATCGGTGGCTATAGTGACCTCGGCAACCGCCCGACATTCGTCTAAGAAATACAGCCTATCGGCGCTACGCGCGCCCGCGAACACATGAGCGGGTGCGGGGTCGCCGCCGAAGTCGCGTGCTATTTGATAAACCGCAGCTAGGCCTGTGCCACCGGCCACACAGATAACAGGACTGTCCTCGGGTGGAGCCACGGGGGTGCCGTAGGGGCCACGGTAGTAAAGACTGTCGCCGGGTTGCAATTGATAAGAGGCGTGGGTGAACTCGCCCACATCGATGACTGCCAGTCGCAGCGGACTGTCCGTTAAGCAGGAGAAGGGTTTTTCACCCACCCCGGGAATCCAAGCAAAAATGTACTCACCGGCTTGAATATTGATGCTCTCAGCACAGGTCAGCACGGTGATATCGTCACAAACCGCATCGTTAGAAACCACCGTAAGGGGTTTAAAGCTCATGTCGATGTCATAGCGCACCTGCTGTTCGGCGCGGTTGGTATTGCTCTCAAGGTCGGCGGAGAGTGCGGCGAAGTAATCGCGAATATCGGCACTATCCATACCGGTTAGGGCTGAACCTACCCCAATCAGATCCGCCCCGGCACTCTCTGCGGCGAGACAGTCAGCGGCACTCGATAAACCACCACAGCCAATGATGGGTTTATCGGTAACGGCACGTAACTCTCTGATGCATTTTAGGGCTATCGGCAGAACGCCTTTGCCCGACATGCCACCCACACCATTACTCAACACCGGCTTACCGTGACTCTCCGTGTACCCCGGGCCCACGGTGTTGATGGCGCACAGGGCATCGGCACCAGCGTCTAAGGCAGCGCGGCCAATAGCGGCAATATCGCTGGCATTGGGTGTGAGTTTTGGAATCACCGGTACGGCCACAGCAGACTTAACCGCCGCCACGATCTCGGCAACCATGTCGGGATCTTGACCCATTGCCATGCCATAGCCCGAGGCGTGGGGACAGGACAAATTGAGTTCAAAACCATCAGCCACGGATTCGAGTAGCTTGGCTACCTGCACAAACTCGTCGACACTGCCGCCAAAAATGGATATCAGTAAAAACTTGTCATCGGGCACTTTTATTTGGCTTAGCGCGGCGAGTGACGCCTCTGCCCCGGGGTTTGTAAGACCGACTGCATTGACGAAACAGCCGGGGGCATATTGGCTGTATACCGGTTCGCGATACCCGGGGCGGGGTTGTAAGCCAATGCTCTTGGTGGTGATAACGCCCACTTCGGGAATGTCCCGCATGACCCGTTCAATAATGGCTGGGGCCGTGGTCACAATACCCGAGGGAATTGTGAAGCGGCCGGAGACGGTCTTACCCAAAAATGAAAAGCTCACAAGTGCTCTCTTTACGGCGTGATTGCAGGATGTTGCGGGGATTATACGTGGTCTGTCATGTGCCACAAAAAGTTCGTGTCACTTCTTCCTCCGGTGTGGGTGACGCAGCCCATTGTTCGTCACCTGTTTGCCAGATCCACGGGCTTTGCCAGCGCGCCGATAATCGGTCAAACAAGCCGTATTCGCCTGCCTCAGCGGCCGTGATGGCACTGGCCACCCAGTGGTTACGTGGAATGACAACGGGGTTATGGCTTTGCATTATGGGCAACTGTGCCTCGGGCTCGTCTTGTTGCTGCCACCGGCTCTGCCACTCAACAAACCAGTCGCACAGAGACTCGCTGGGCTCAAACAGGGCCTCTAGCGGGGTTGCATTCAGGTTATCCGCGGCAGCTTCTGTGATCCAGCGAAAGGCCAAGGTGTAATCCAGGGCGTCGGCTTGGAGCACACCAAACAATCGCTCAACAAGAGCTTGATCAGTAGGCTTCACGCTATTGAGGCCTAATTTATGCGCCATGAGGAGTGCGTAATGTTGGCTATAAAGCTCGGGGAAGCGATCAATCTCCGCTTGGGCAAAAGCCAGAGCGTCTTCCTGATCATCAGCGATGAGAGGCAACAGGCACTGGGCCAGCACACTCAAATTCCAATGCACGATGCCAGGCTGATTTTGGAAGGCATAGCGTCCCTGTTGATCGATCGAACTGAACACTTTTTTGGCGTCATAGCGGTCCATAAAAGCACAGGGGCCATAGTCCACAGTGTGCCCGCACAGCAGCATGTTATCGGTATTGAGCACCCCGTGAATAAAACCCAGGCTTTGCCACTGTGCCACCAACTGCGCCAGGGCAGCGATGGTTTGCTGGAGTAATACACCTGCGGCAGTTAGCGGCGTTGCTGATCCCTGTTGCGCTGCTAGCGCTTGGGCATAGTGGCGCTGGCAGGCGTAATCCACCAATGCCTCCAGACCGTCACCGGCTTGGGTCATGGCAAAAAATTGCACGGTGCCAATACGCAAGTGACTGGGTGCCACGCGAGTCAGAATGGCGCCAGGTTCGGGAGCCTGTCGATACACCCTCTCGCCAGTGGTCACCGCAGCCAGTGCCCGGGTGGTGGGTACCCCCAGCGCATGCATGGCCTCACTGACCAGATATTCGCGAACCACAGGCCCAAGGGGTGAGCGGCCATCGCCTCCGCGGGAATAGGGCGTGGGGCCGGCCCCTTTGAGTTGGATATCCCAGCGCTGGCCGTCGGCGTCTAGCCATTCCCCCAGTAACAAGGCACGACCATCGCCCAATTGCGGGTTATACCCGCCAAATTGATGACCGGCATACACCGTGGCCACCGGCTTGGTATCGGGAAGTGTTGAATTACCGCCAAAGGCGTTCAGGAGCAGGTTGCGGTCAGTGTCAGCCGCGGGCCAATTAAGCGCGTCGGCAAGGGTGTCGTTAAAAGCTAGCCATTGGGGATCAGCCACCGGTGAGGGTGAGCAGGGGGTGGCGTATTGGCTGCCTAGGGCGGCGTAGCTATGGGTAAACATGATGGCGCAAGGTTAACAGAATACGGGGCTGGCGCCGGGTCGGGAAATCGAACGTGTGGAAAAGTAATTAACCCCGTGTCCAGGCATTACACCAGCCGTTGGCGGCCACGGTCTGTCCACCGAAGATACTGCAGCCGCCTGAATCCTTGCTAAACAGTGCGCAGGTAGCGCAGCGCTGCTGACCACTGCTATCGCTGGCTTTTTTGCGCCAGCGTTGGGTGTCCACGCTGGCGTGGTTGTCGCTATAGCCTAAAGCCACCGCATTGGGGCTGCGGGGATTCAAGCGACCTTGTGCTTGGGTGTTGACCGCAAGAGCCTGGCTAAGCAGCAGACCCGTGCTGGCGATGATGAACTGTCGACGTTGCATAATCAGTTCCCGAACAGTTTTTTCAGCAGTTTACCGCCTTGCTCTTTAATTTTGTCAGTGGTGTCGGCCTTGATGGTCTGCTTGATAATGGCTTCAGCATCCACGTTGCATTGTGGCTCTGCGCCACCGCCCAAGGAGCCTTTACAGTTTACAGGCCAATCGATACTGGTGTAGCTGTCTTTTACAGCGCATGCCGGATCCAGATCGCCCAAGCTTTTAAATAAGCGCGCCACCAGGCGTGCCTTGAAATCGAGCGTGTCCAGTGCGGCGTCACCGGTGCCGGACAGTTTGACCCCGGGGGTACTCACCGCAACGTCATCCAATGTGGCTTTGCCGGCAGCAAAAATAA
>Ga0181566_10001454_pt1 | contig 19497 bp, 22 predicted proteins | sample 101ome_15_FD_133762 | JGI IMG/M metagenome (GOLD analysis project Ga0181566, IMG submission 133762) | Coastal salt marsh microbial communities from the Groves Creek Marsh, Skidaway Island, Georgia - 101402AT metaG (megahit assembly) | ecosystem: Environmental > Aquatic > Marine > Intertidal...
TAATACCAGGTGATAGCCAAAAAAATACTGAATGATATACTACGTAGATATAGACGGAACAATTCTTAACACAAAAAACGGAGACTATGAAAATAGTATGCCTATTCGTGACAGAATAGAAAAGATGAATAAGTTGTATGATGAAGGACACGAGATTCATTACTATACAGCCAGGGGAACTAATTCAGGATTGAATTGGGAAGAATATACACAAAAATATTTAGAAGAGATTGGTGTTAAATATACATCATGTAAAGCGGGTAAACCACACTATCATTTTTGGATAGATGATAAAGCAATAAATTCGGAAGATTTTTTTAAATGATTGTAGTAACAGGAGCACTTGGTTTTATTGGTTCTAATATTGTAAAAGAACTGAATAGGCAAGGTATTAAGGATATTATTTTAGTTGATGAAATGAAAAATGCTGACAATATTGTTGGCTGTAATTATCGTGAACTAGTCGACATGAGGAATTTTTATAAAAATTTCAACGACTGGAAAAAAGTTAAATGCGTATTTCATCAAGGCGCAATTAGTAGTACAACTGAAAAAAACAAAGCAAAGATAGACAGTTATAATATAAAACCATCAATGAAGTTGTTACATGACTGTTTAGAACATGATATTTTATTTTCATACGCTAGTTCAGCTGGTGTATACGGAACAGATTTATATTTTAAAGAAGATGCCGAACTAACACCTAAATCTTTATATGCTGAAAGCAAGGCAATTTTAGATCAAAAAGTACAGGAAATATTAAAGGTAAAACCTAAAGCAAAAATACAAGGTTGGAGATACTTTAATGTTTACGGAAACGGTGAACAATTTAAAGGAGATCAAGCAAGTCCTGTATATAAGTTTACAAAACAAGCAAAAGAAAAGAAGAAAATTTATATATTCGAAGGAAGCGAAAATTATAAAAGAGATTTTGTTTGTGTTGATGATGTTGTAAGAACTGTAGTTAATGCTAGTAAAGAAAAATTTAATGGAATATATAACTTAGGTACAGGCTGGACAGCAAGTTTTAAAGAAGTTGCTGATATAATTGCTTCTAAATATAATGCTACAGTTGAAGAAATTTCTTTTCCTAGAAAATTAGAAGGCCAGTATCAAATATTTACTAAAGCGGATATGAGAAAATTGTTAGAAGTTATGACAGTCGATGACTTTCAATCGATCGAGCAATATGTTTCACGGTCCTAACTTTGTCGTCCATTAATTTTTTGTGAGCGTTTAATTTATCTTTTAATTGTAAGTGTGTATTGTAAGTCATAGTATGGCCATCAAGACCTTGTGCTTGTTTATCAAAATCATCAACAAGAGATTTAAATTTTTCATATAAAACTTTAAATTCATCTTGTTCTTTTCCGCTTACAAAGTTAATATACTTTTCATATATTTCACAATCTCTACGATAAGTTGCACTTTTTTTAATCGATATCATAACTTTTACCTGTTGCTAGAATTGTTTCTAACTTAACTTGTGTAATTTTATTTGACAAAGTATTCTTTAAACCAACATGAATATTTTTAGGCAAATCGTCTAATTTAGTCCAACAATATGTTCCGTTTGGACTAGCAAAATCCTGATCAACTAAAACTACATAAGTGCTATATTCGAAACCGCTATCCTTGCTTGTATATAATTCAATAGGAACAAACTTTGCGTCTACTAAATTAAAATCTTTTAATAGATCTTGTGCGTCCTCAATAACAGATTTGTCACGTATAAAAGTAGGAACAGTCCATTTTGTATCCCAAATTAAGAATACTCTACTGCTTCTAGTTGAAAGAAATAATATACCAGCACGTTTTTGCATACTGTTATATATTAAGGAACTAAGTCAAAACCCCAATATCCGGCTGTGTATTCGCCTTCGAATGATTTAAGCCATTGCTCACCATCCCACTTATATTGGATCATTGTATTTTGATTTTGTAAGTAACGAACATCGGAAGAAGAACTTGCGTCAAAAATAACATTCCATTTTGTGCCATCCCACTTAATAATATCGTTAGCACTGGCTATAAAATCTGTATTTGTAGTACTCTTCCAAGCATCTGGACCATCTGTATTGTAAGAATTTCCTATATCTTCTAGTATTAGATATGTTGTATCAGTTGGAATCGCTCCATTAAAATGATCAACTGGATTAAATGTAGTAGGATCTATAATACCAGTTACTAATGGAATATCTGTTGAGTTTGCTGGAAGTGTATCTTGATCAAATGTTACCACAAGATATGTTGAGTCTAACGGATTAACAGTAAATGTTCCAACTATTTCGCTACCGTTAGGTTTAGTAAATCTAATTTGACTAATACCATCTTTATATCCACCATAGATAGGCAATACTTCGTTCCAGTCTATACGTTCTCCTTGTTTTACAGGAGTTTGTAAATTCAATTCTTGTATAGCTTCACTACTATCAAGTACGCTAACATAGTAATCTCCAGTATCTGCTTGTGTAACAGTCTTAGAGCTTAATAGTAACACTCCGAACTCGCCTGGAGTAGCAAACTCGCTTCTTGCTGTAATTCCGCTTGTATTGAATGCTAACTCTTCAACAGATTTCATTGCTCCGTCTTCGTTAAACATGTTCATAACAATGTTTTGTACAACACCTAGTTTTTTAACTTTAACTGGCGGACTAATATAGATAGGCATTTCAAAATCCATTGAAGCAATATCAATATCAACTTCTGTGCCTTGTGGAATACTTCTACTAGAGAATGTTAATCCATTTAATTCAACAACACTTAAACTAGTCCAATCGATATAATTGTCTGTTGTTTGAACTTCTAAACTAGGATTGAATAAGACTAATATCTGTTCTAGTATTTGTAATTTTTGATCAGTATTTGATGTCCAAAGATCAGCTCTCATTGTAAGTCTAAATGGTGTAGGCATCAAACGTTCTACAGTATACCCTGGACCTTGATTATTTTTATATACAGGATTACCATCTGTATCAAAATCATCATAATCTCTTTCACGTACACTAAGTTTGCTAACAAATGTTGGATCTGCTGTACGTGCTCTGTCTAATTCTAAACCGGTAATATAACAAGCAATCTTAGGAACACTTGGAAGTTTATTCTCACTGTTCTCCTTAATAATCTGTGCTACTTGTTTTGTTAGGTCGCCATAACTTACAGGAATTTTCTTTTCATCCCCGTCGCCATCCTTATACTTAAAGCCTATGAACATTCTCATAAACTGAGTAACATATCTTCTTACTTGACCGTCGTAGAAAAAATCCATTATTAATTGTCCGCTTTAGGTTTAAGCACTTTTGAAAGGCTCTGTTTTTCTTTTACTTGCTTGCCGTTAATTGTACTTACAGTAGGATTGTTAATAAATGATCCTTTCTGATTCAATCTTGGATCGCCACTTGCTGTATCATTTTGACTCATTGTCATTCTTACATTATCTTCGTATTTCACCCAACGTTTCCCATCAAATCTAAATAATCTCTTAGGATGATAATCTGTACGTAAACAGAATTGTCCTTCTACAGGACCTCCCGGGAAGGTAATACCACTTGTAAACGGAGCACCGTTTGGTGGAATAGCATCTTCGTGATAATTCTGGTAACCATCCTTAACTGGAGTTGCTTCAATAGTACTAGCACTTACAGCATTGCCTGTTTGCCCTGCTCCTATTGCTGTATTACTAGCATTAACAGTTTTTACATTACCAGTTTCAGGATCAATCGGAACTGTGTAATATTTTGTTGTATTATATCCTGACTTAGGAGCATCAGATTCTGCTTGATCTTGAACTGCTTCTGTAATTTGCATTTCTTTTTCGTATGTACTCATTATATCTCTGAGTCTATCAGCAAATTTATAATATGTACTATCCGGAGGAGCAATTCCTTTAACCGGCTCTATTACGGTGTAATTTGTACCTTCAAACTCAACAACATCACCGATTTCATATTGTACTTCAGGATTATAGATACCTTTGAAGTTTTCATCATCAGCAACTTTGTCAAGTATTTGTTTAAACTCTTGTGAATCTACTAATGGTGTACATTTAGCTCTGTATAAATGAGGATACCAAGTAACACTAAATCCTTCTGCGGCACGATTTACCTCTTCAATAACATAAAAACGTTTTAAGGCAAATGTTAAATCATTTAAGGCAAATTCATCTTTTAAGTGAGGTAACTCAATTACATCACCTGCCATAATTTTTCTACCAAGTTTTTCAACTGTGTCGTTTATATGGAACGTAATAAACAGTACATCATTTTGTAAGAACAAACCAAACTGACTTAGATTAAAGTCAATATTGTTTACGTTATAAACACCACGCAATGGGTATACATCTGGCTCGTATTTTCTATCTCTGTTTTCTAAAAATAGCATATCCTGAATACGTGTTTCAGGCGTAGATGTGCTTGATTCATAGTTTGGAACCGTAGGGCTATATTCTCCGTCTGCTTGTTCGCCGGGACCTATATACTTGTGTAAAAGTACGTCAGTACCGCCAACTTGGAACATTTCCCAGGCAGTTTTATCTATAAATTTGTAGTCGTTGCCCTTCTCTGGGCGATATAAACTTAATCTTGGCATAAACATATTTATCGGAACGATAAATACTTACATGAGCCAATTAGATCAAGAAAAACAAAAAGTATTCAATTATTGCCGCACTATGCTAGGTGAAGGCATGATTGACGTTGAACTAGACCCCGAGCACTATGAAACAGCACTGGAACGTGCTTTAGGTGTTTTTAGACAGCGTTCAGATAATGCTGTTGAAGAAAGTTTTGCTTTTCTAAAACTAGAACTAGATCAGAACGAGTACACGCTACCAGATGAAATACAGATGGTGCGTGAAGTAATGCGTAGAAGTATTGGATCTAGATCAGGTGGCGGACAAGGTGGTACAGTGTTTGAACCATTTAACCTTGCTTACACAAATACATACTTACTAAGTTCAACCAATATGGGCGGACTTGCTACATATGAATTATTTGCCGGTTATCAAGAACGTGTCGGTAAAACATTTGGTAGTTTTATTCAGTTTACTTGGCATCCAGAAACTAAGAAATTATTCATTCATCAAAGACCTAGATCAGAAGAAGAAGTAGCACTTCACGTATTCAATACTAAACCTGATGTAAGCATAATTAAAGATGTGTATTCAGGACAGTGGATTAAAGATTATACTCTTGCTAACTGTAAAATGATGTTAGCACAAGCACGTGAAAAGTTTGCTAGTATTGCTGGTCCACAAGGCGGAACAGCACTTAATGGTGCTAATCTAAAAGCAGAAGCACAAGCAGATTTAGAAAGACTTACAATGGAATTGACTACTTCAGTAGCAGGTAGTAATAATTCAGGTTACAGTCTGATTATAGGATAAACAATGAAAGCATCAGAATTTACATCAGAAGATTACGAAGCATACTACATGGAAGCCGCTAAAATGGTTTGGGGTGTAGGTAAAAAAGATGCTAGAGGCGGAACTGTAAAACAAAAATTCCGTTGTGCTTCAGGTCCTAGAAAAAGTAGACAAGTAAGTCATCCGTCTAAGTGTTTCGATCATCCTAATGTAGCAAGAGCACAGCAAATGAAGCGTACTAGAGCTAGAACAGGACCTACACAAGCAAGACATCAAAAGCGTACAAAATCTATTAATACAGCAAGTGTATTAGCAAATAGATTGAACAACCCTAGAAGTACTAAAAAAGCCAAACCTTGGTATTAATGGTTGACAGCAGAGCTGTTATACAGTATACTGTATAAATGCTTATACGTTTACCTAAATTACTAGTTGTTGGCCACGGCCGTCATGGAAAAGATACTGTATGTGAAATGCTCGAAGCATATGGATATACATTCCAATCAAGTTCAAAATTCTGTTCAGAGCTGTTTATATTTGATGATCTAAAAGACAAGTATGGATATGCTAACGAAGAAGAATGTTACGCAGATCGACACAATCATCGTACAGAATGGTACAATATGATTCACGATTACTGCCGCGATGATCTAGCACGTTTAGGTCGTAATTTATTTGATAAACACGACATCTACTGCGGACTTCGTAATAAGCGTGAGTTTCATGCTATGAAAAATGAAGAGATCTTTGATTACGCTATTTGGGTAGATCGTTCAGATCACTGTCATTTAGAACCAAATACCAGTATGACTATTGAACAATGGATGTGTGATTACACTATTGATAATAACGGTGATCTAGATAGACTAAAGTTAAATGTTAAAACTTTAATGACTACTATCTTTAAAAATCAGGGGTTAGATCTCCCTGCTTCCAGCGACTACCTTCTTTCTGAAGTGTCCGTTGACAGTTAGCACAAATAGTTTTTAAGTTGCTAGGACGGCAGTTATTTAGATTCCCGTCTATATGAAATACATTAAACACTTCTTTGTGCTTGGACTTAAAACCACACTTATCACACTTATCTAACAAGCGATACCCAAACTGATACCACTTGGGTATTCCGTACCCTTCGCCGTTTTTTGTACATAACTCGCACAAAGACCTATAATATGTGCGACCGTTCTTCTTATAGTTAACTGCGGCAGGCCTTAAACCGCATTTACATAATGGTCTCATACTAGTACTTACCCTTTTTTATCCCTTTTTATGCGTTGTTTACCCCGTATTTTTGTCTATTGCCGATAAATATCTATACAAGAAATTAACCATCAGGAGATAATCGAATGGCACTACAATCACCAGGCGTGCAAGTTACGGTAACAGACGAGAGTTTTTACACTCCCGCTGACGGAGGTACCACTCCACTTGTCGTAGTCGCAACAGCCCAAGATAAACAAAATGCTTCTGGCACTGGAATTGCTCAGGGAACCCTGGCAGCCAATGTTGGAAAAGTATACAGAGTTTCAAGTCAACGTGAACTTGTTGACTTTTTTGGTACACCAGTTTTTAAACAGACTATTTCAGGAAGTCCTAGAAACGCAGACGAACAAAACGAATACGGACTTCAAGCTGCATACTCTTTCTTAGGAGTTGCTAATTCTGCTTATGTCGTAAGAGCTGACATTGACTTAAATGAACTTACTGCTCAGGCCACTGTACCGGGAGCGGACCCAAGTGATGGTCAATACTGGCTAGACACACAAAGTACACAATGGGGCATCTTTGAATGGGATGGAAATCCTGTTACACTAGACGGCCAAGTGTTTAGTAACCAAACACCGATTGTTATTAACCCAACTGATACTGATAAACTTTCTGGTAATGCTCCAGCAACTGGCGTTGGTAGAGTTGGTGATTATGCTGTTGTTAACGCTTCTGATGTTGTAAGAATTTACTACAAAGGTGTTGATTATACAACTGTTGGAAATCCTGTTAGTTGGGCAGAAGTAGGAACTAAAGAATGGCGTAAGACATGGGCAGTGTTTACTGCTGACAGAGACGGCCATTCAGCACAAACAGGAACAACAACTTTTAGTATTAACGGAACACTAGTTACACTACCAGCAGGTTCAACTGTTGATAATGTTGTAACAATCGTTAATAACCTAAACATTCAAGGTGTTAAAGCTGCAAAAGTTAACAGCAAATTTACACTTTATATTACTGACACAGTAGATGACGGACTTGGTGATAGTACTGACTCAAACGTAATTGAAATGGCTGATGGTTCTGCTTCAATTAACGCACTGTTTGGTACAACTGGCGGCGTAAGCGCAGGAAACTATTATGGTCCAGAGTTACAAATGAGTCCACACACTTCAGTGCCACAGTGGAAATCAAGCTCACAACTACCACGTCCAACAGGAAGTGTTTGGGTCAAAACAACTGAACCAAATCAAGGTGCTCGTTGGAGAATTAAAGCATGGGATGCTGATACTGAATCATTTGTTGAATCACTAGCACCATTATACATTAATCCACAAACAGCAATTTTCAACCTTGACAGAACTACTGGCGGTGAGTCAATTCCAAAAGACACATTGTTTGTACAGTACAATTATACTGAAGATTCAGGATATGACAGTACACCACAAACAGGTAGTTTCAAAATCTTTACAAGAAAAGCAACTGGAAATACTTCTGTAACAAGTGGTATTATTGATGCTAATACTTTTAGCGCAGGTAGTTATACAATTAACGTTAGAGAATCAGTAACAGGTTCTGCTTCATTAAGTTCAGCTACTGCTGTAACATTTACTGCGGCAGGTGCTGTAAGTGATGCTAATACTGTTGCTACTGCTATTAACAATGCTCAAATGAATCATGTTGAAGCAGAAGTTGTAAGCGGTAGAGTTGTTATTACTCATAACGCAGGCGGCGAAATTAGATTTGAAGATGTTGATAGTGCTATGGCTTTAATGGGCTACAGTGCTTATGACTATTCTACTTCAACTGGAACTACTAATCTTTATGCGGCACCACAAGGTGACAGTTATGATTTTGTAGCAAGTAATTGGTTACCATTAGCAGGTACAACATTTGGTTACATTGCTTCAAATGATGCTCCGCAAAACGATCCACAAGAAGGACAGCGTTGGTATTCAAGTTTAACTGACGAAGTTGATATTATGGTACACAATGGTACTACTTGGGTAGGTTACCAAGATAGTACATCACCATTTTATAGTGCTTCATTGGCAGATCAAACTGACCCAGCTGGTCCTATTGTTTCTCCAACACGCCCTGTAGAACAGAGCGATGGTACACCACTTAAAACTGGTGACATTTGGATTGACACAGGTGACTTAGAAAACTATCCAGTAATTTACAAGTATAACAATGACTTGTCAAATACACCTATTGCTAATAGATGGATACTAGTTGATAAAGCAGATGCTTCATCAGAAGATGGTGTTGTATTTGCTGACGCTCGTTGGGGAACAGATGGAACAAAAGAGGACGCAGGAACAATTAAAGAATTGTTAACTGAAAACTATGTCGATCCAGATGCTCCAGATCCAGCACTATATCCAGCAGGTATTTTACTTTTCAATACACGTAGATCAGGATTTAACATCAAGGTTTACAGAAAAGACTATATCGATCAAGCACAAGACAATGCTAGATTTGGCAACCAGTCTATGGCTAACTACGCAACTGACAGATGGGTTACAGACTCAGGTGAAGCATTTGGTAGAAAAGCACAAAGACAAAGTGTTATTGAGAAGCTAAAGGCAACTATTGCTAGTAACCAACAGATTAGAGAAGACGAAGTTCGTCAGTTTAACTTGTTGGCTTGCCCAGGCTATCCAGAAGTTACACAAAACTTAGTAGACTTGAATACTGATAGAGGAACAACAGCGTTTATTGTTGCTGATTCTCCATTCAGACTAAAAGCTGACACACAAAGTTTAGTTACTTGGGGTCAGAATGAAAACAATGCTACTGACAACGGTGACGACGGACTAGTAACATTTGACGAATACACAGGCGTATTTTACCCAAGCGGACTTACAACTGATAACACAGGAAACAACATTGTTGTTCCAAGTTCACACATGATGCTTAAAACTATAGCACTAAGTGACCAAGTTGCTTATCCGTGGTTTGCTCCAGCAGGTATTAGACGTGGTGGTATTAGTAATGCTACTTCAGTTGGTTATGTTGATAGCGCAACTGGCGACTTCCAAAGCGTTGCTTTAACTGACGCTCAACGAAATACTTTGTACGATATCAAAGTTAATCCACTTACATTCTTCAACGGTGTAGGACTTGTTAACTACGGACAAAGAACTAGAGCATCAGGTAGTTCAGCACTTGATAGAATCAACGTAGCACGTTTAGTAATTTACTTAAGAACACAACTTAATAGACTTGCTAAGCCGTTTGTTTTTGAACCTAATGATAAAATTACTAGAGACGAAATCAAACAAGCAGTTGAAAGTTTATTACTTGAGTTAGTCGGTCTAAGAGCACTTTATGACTTTGCTGTTGTATGTGATGAATCAAACAACACAGCGGCACGTATTGATCGTAACGAGCTTTATGTAGATATTGCTATTGAACCAGTTAAATCAATTGAGTTTATTTACATTCCGCTTAGACTTAAGAACACAGGAGAAATCCAAGGTCAAGCATCAGCTTAATTTAAGTGGGGGATTTATTCCCCCACTCATTATGCTAAATAATATTATATAAACGGAGCATTAAAAATATGTCAATTTCAACACTATCAAAATTAACAGTCCCTTTAGCGACTGATACATCATCAAGCAATCAAGGCTTGTTGATGCCAAAGCTAAAGTATCGCTTTAGGGTGGTACTACAAGGTTTTGGTGCTAATGGTACAGTACCAACAGAATTAACAAAACAAGTACAGGATATTACACGTCCAAAGATTAACTTTGAAGAAATGGAAATTCCTGTATACAACTCACGTATCTACCTAGCAGGTAGACATAACTGGGAACAGGTTACACTTAACGTTCGTGATGACGCAAGTGGATCTATTCAAAGATTATGTGGTGAGCAAGTTCAGAAACAATTTGACTTCTTCGAGCAGGCATCTGCGGCGTCGGGTCAAGACTATAAATTTACTACACTAATTGAAGTATTAGATGGTGGTAACGGAACTCAAACTCCAAATGTACTAGAAACTTTTGAATTATATGGTACATTTGTACAGAACATTGATTACGGTGATTTGAACTACACTTCAAATGAACCAGCAATGATTTCTATGACACTAAGATACGATAACGCTATTCAGTACAGAGGCGGTGGCGTTGACGGTATTGGTAGAAATATCGGTGCTAGAACAATTGGCGCTCTAACAACTGGTGGTGGTTCAGCGTAATCACATTTAGTTAAAGATAGTTTGTTGAACAAATTGAGCTCGGGCTTAAAACCCCGGGCTTTTTTTGTGACTAAATACTAGTATGGCAGACAAATTTACAAGATTCTTATCAGGTGTTGGAACTGGATTACTTAATCCTAAAGGCAACTTAGGTGACGCTAGACATGCGTCTAGAACGTTTGTTGACGGAGCATTTTCAAGAGCTCCAAGAACTAAATTTTTATTCCACGTACATTTTGATATAAACCCAAGAGGGTTGAGTAGTGATTTCAGAAGTCATCACTCATCTTCTATTAGTGTTCTAGTGAAAACATCAACACTACCGAGATTTAGTTTTGATACTGATATGAAAAATCAGTACAATAGAAAAAAATTAATCTATAAAAATATCAACTACGATCCTATTCAAGTAACATTCCATGATGACAACACAGGAATTATTAATGCGTTGTGGGCACAATATTTCTTGTACTATTCTCCAGAAAGAGAACAAGTACCCGGTGCTTGGGATATTTTAGGCGGATCAGCAACTGGTCGTCAATCAGGAGCAGGACCTTATAACGGTGGGGGAGTAGTATACAGTGCTGAAAGTGGAGGTTATCGTTACGGTTTAGATTCAGATAGAGTTCAAGATCCTTTCTTTAGAAGTATTACAATTTACACTATGTCAAAGAAAAGATTTCATAGTTATAAATTAATCAATCCGCATATTAGAACTTGGGATCACGGCGATGTAAGTTATGCTGAAAGTGGCGGAACTGTTCAAGCAACAATGAACCTTGGCTACGAAAGTGTTATATACGGAGCCGGAAGAATTGATACAAACAATGCTGAAGAACCAATTAATTTTGGTAATTTACATTACGACAAAGTTCCTAGCCCATTAAGTGTGCTTGGCTGAGGAACAGCAAGTTTGTTTGGACCTGGAGGAATACTATCAGGTGACGGTAGTGGTGAATTATCAGGAGCTAGAACAATCTTTGGTGACAATTTTCAAGACAGAGGAGCAACATCTGTCAGTGCGTTGACTGCCGCAATAGGAGCAATTAACTTTGCTAAAAATTTAGATAATATATCAAGCGAAACACTTACACAAGAAGCTCTTAACTTAACACTAACACCAAATAGAACAGCAAATATTACAAGCGGTCTTCCAGGAATTAGTTTCGGAAGATTTGGAACAGTGACAGGAATAAAATAGAATGGCTGAAAAATCTACATACTCAAACTTACCGGCCTCAGCAACTACTAAATCACAAGACAGTGCTCTAAGATCTCTTTTATACTTTAATCAATATGGACAACAAGGTCTAGAATTTAGAGCAGAAGATGTTGATGCTACTATTGGTTTTTTAAAAGGTAAAGGATTTGCTGAACAAGCCGCTGTTGTTACAGGAGTAATTCTTTTAAAACAAGCAAAACTTGATAACATTCCCGTATATCAATTATTAGATTCATTAGAAGGATTAGAGTCATTACAACTATCTTCAATAGTTGGAGATATTTTAAATGAAAATAGATTTCCAACTTCTTTGTTAGGATTTAGAATAACAAAAGTTAGAAACGAAGAACAAGAGAGAATTATACTTGCCTAAATTTGCTCAGGGAAAATTCAATATGAAGAATCCCGCAAAGTACATCGGGAAGAAATCCCCATTGGCAAGAAGCAGTTGGGAATTTGTTTTTATGCGAATGCTCGACGAACACGCCGGTGTTGAACACTGGGCTAGTGAAAGTATACAAATTCCTTACCAAGATCCATTAACAGGTAAGTACACTATATACGTTCCGGACTTTTTTATTGTGTATAAAGATAAAAATGGTAAAAAGAAAGCAGAAGTAGTTGAAGTAAAACCAGCAAATCAGCAATTTAGTGAGCGTGTAGGTAAAAGTAGATACAATCAAGAACAGTATATTAAAAATATGGCTAAATGGGAAGCCGCAAATGCTTGGTGTAAGCAAAATCAGCTAAAATTTCGTATAATAAACGAAGATGATATTTTTCACCAAGGTAACAAACGAAGATAAGTACAGTATGACCAAGAAACTCGAAGAACTATTTAATTTAGAAGATGAAAAAGCAAAATCTGAGGTTAAAACTGTCGAAGATGATGCTATTACTAAGGATGAAGTAAGATCTTTGGAAAGAAGCTATAGAGAAGTAGATACTATTGCTGGTACTTTACCAAAAATTGATGAATTAGATAGTTTAAATGATAACGAGCTTGATAATCTAGCTCAAAAAGCAGAAAATGCGTACGATGAGCTTATGGATTTGGGCATGAATGTTGAAGTACGCTATAGTGGACGTATTTTTGAAGTAGCAGGCAGTATGTTAAAGAATGCTATAGATGCTAAGGCTACTAAAATTGATAAAAAACTGAAAGCAGTTGATTTGAAACTTAAAAAGTTGAAAATTGACCAGGATCGTAACCCAGATGCCGAAGATATCATGAATGGGCAGGGTTTTGTAGTAACAGATCGCAACGAATTACTGAAGAAATTGCGCGGAGAGGAATAAATATGAGTATGAAATCGTTAAAAGAATATCTAACCGAATCAAAGAAGACCTACAATTTTAGAATTAAAGTTGCAGGTGAGATTCCAGAATCATTTGAAGAGAAACTTCATGCTTCTCTTAGCAGATACGGATGTCAGGGTGTTAAAAAAGTAGGAAATTCACCTATTCAAAAACAAGTCAAAGATTTTCCGGATTTAGAAAATATGGAAGTTACAGTTTTTGAAAATACCTGTGAATATCCAGTTACTCCGCAGGAAATTTCAGTAGCGATTAAAAATAATATGGGAATGGAGTACTCACACTTTAGAGTACGCAATGTTAATGACCCATATGAAGCACAAGAAAGTTCAGCAATGGATGAACCTTCAGGAAAAGCAGTACTAGATGATCCTAACTACAAGGACAGTGAAAAAGTAAAAGCAAAGGACTATTTTGGGGATGATTTCAATAAGTCTTTCTTAAAAGATCTTCAAAAAGCATCTAAAGAAAGAGTAAAAGAAACCGATTACAAAATGGAAAAACCACAGAAACAAGATAAAGCAGGCGTTAAAAGCGCCATGGGGAGTTAATTATGGATTTTAGAGATTTGTATCAAAAAATTAGAGAACTTGATACTAAAACAGATGAGGCTTGCGGCGATCCAATGCCAGCACCGGCTATGGATAAACCAGAAACACCAGAGCCAACAATGAATGTTAGTATGAATGCTCAAGGCATGGATAACATTGAAGGAATAATGAAGTTATTCCAGAAAGTTAATCCAGATATGATGCCTAGTGATGAACCAGCTGAGCCGAAAATGGCTATGCCACCAATGATTAAACTCCCAATCGAAAAAGATGGCATGGATAACGACGACGAAGGCGCAAGTAAAGATCAAGAAGATGAGTTTCATACTGATTTAGACAAGTTAACACATAAAACTTTTGGTCCTAGCAGTGATGAAAAGAAAATGGATAAAGAAGAAGAAGCATGGGATAACGAACCTGATCCAGAATACGATGATATTGATGCTGTAACATCAGGTGGCGACGATCTTCACAAGCGTAAAGGAGCATATCCTGCTACTGCTGGAGGAGATAACCCAAGAGCTATGGAATCCGAACAAGAATTACGTGGTAAAATTAAAGAAGGCTTGCTAAAAGCACTAGAAGAAGCTAAAAAGCAATAATACTAAATCCAATAGGGCCGCAAGGCCCTATTTTTTTGGTTAAATATTGTTATGGCAAAGAGTTTAGACGGTGTCTTAATTAAAAAGGCACATAAAAAGCAAAAATACACACTAGAAGAAGTTGAACACTTAGAAAAGTGTATGGATCCTGTTACAGGACCACTCTATTTCGCAAGAAACTTCATACAGATTCAACATCCTGTAAAAGGTTCTATTCCTTTTCAACCTTATGAATATCAAGAAAGACTTTTAGACGCATATACTGAAAACAAACAGTGTATTGCTATGCTTCCAAGACAGATGGGTAAGACAACTTGTGCTGTTGCGTACCTATTATGGTATACAATGTTTGTTCCTGACTGTCAAGTTCTTATTGCCGCACACAAATATGAAGGCGCAAAGGATATCATGGATAGATATCGCTTTGGTTATGAAAATTTACCTGATTTTGTAAGAGCCGGTGTGTACAGTTATAATAGAAATACCATTGAATATGACAATGGAGCAAGAATACAAGCAACAACCACAACAGAAAACACAGGACGTGGTAAATCTCTTTCATTAATTTACTGTGATGAGTTTGCTTTCGTACAACCACCAGAAAAAGCCAAGGAATTTTGGACTGCGTTATCACCGACATTAGCAACAGGTGGTAAATGTATTATTACTTCAACACCAAACAGTGACGAAGACCAGTTTGCTATGATTTGGACTGAAGCAAATAAAAAATTTGATGAACACGGAAACGAACAAAAGGTCGGTGTTAACGGGTTTGGTTCATATTTTGCTCATTGGAGTGAACATCCTGATAGAGATGATGAATGGGCAAGAGTTGAAAAGGCAAAAATTGGTGAAGAACGGTTCAGACGTGAATTTGAATGTGAATTCTTGATCTTTGATGAAACACTAATTAATGCTGTTAAGCTCGCAGAGCTTGAAGGCAAAGAGCCCGTGCTAACAACTGGTCAAACTCGTTGGTATAAAAACATAGATCCAAGGTGTACATATCTAGTAGCACTTGACCCATCTCTCGGTACTGGTGGTGACTATGCGGCTATACAAATTTTTGAGATGCCTAGCATGGAACAGGTAGGTGAATGGCGTCATAACACTACTCCAGTTCAACAACAGATTAGAATTATGCGTGAAATCCTAAAATACATCATGGAACAAGCAGGTGAAAAAGGTGGTACTCCTACAATTTACTATAGTGTTGAAAATAACTCACTAGGTGAAGCCGCACTTGTTGTTATTAGTGATATTGGAGAAGAAAATTTCCCAGGATTATTCCTGAGTGAGCCTATTAGAAAAGGACATATTCGTAGATTCCGCAAAGGGTTTAATACAACACATCGTACAAAAATTACAGCCTGTTCGAAACTGAAAAATTTACTGGAAAAATACAAAATGACAATATACAGTAAACCTTTAATTTCAGAACTAAAAACATTTGTTGCTAGTGGAACAGGATTTAACGCAAAAACGGGTGAACACGATGACCTAGTAAGTGCTACGTTGTTGTGTATTAGGATGGCTGATGTACTAAGTGACTGGGATCCTAAAATTTACGAAAAAATGACGGAAAAATTAACTGAAGAACAGATGCCAATGCCGATATTTGTAAGCGGCAACATATTTTGATAAATATAAGCATGGAAGATAATCTAAGAAGCATAAGCACAGACCTATTTTATAAGGTAAGAAGTCGATTTTCTGGTCTAAAACTAGGCAAGGAAACCGGTGAAGTTACCATTAATCCTGAAGAGGCAGTATTTTTTGACTTTGACTACATGGAGGGAGAAAACCCACTTGGACATGTTAGTATTAGTCTTGCTGAACCATCCTCTATGAAAGTATACTACAGTACAGGAATTACAGAAAGCATGGATCCAGTACAAAAAGACGGTTGGTATACATTTTTAAAGAGTATGAGAGCATTTGCTAAACGCAGATTAATGAACTTTGATACTAGAGACATTTCAAAAGACAATCTAGATAAAAGAGATTATGCTTTCCTTAGCCAGTATTCAAAAACTTCAGAGGTAGGGGAATCAATAATGAGCGAAGGAATGTATGGAACTAATAAAACCAGTTATCAAAAATTAGAAAATACAAAACTTATTGTAAAACATAACAAGGCAGTTGATGAAACAAGTCCAGGTGCTAGAGCAAGAAATATTACAGCACTGTTTATTGAAAATTCAGCAGGTGAAAGATTTAAATATCCATTTATTCATCTATCAGGCGCTAGAGCAATGCAAAGACACGTTCAAGAAGGCGGCCTTCCATATGACGATATTGGAAAATATATCGTAAGCCTTAGTGAACAAATTGCTCAATTAAAATCATTTAGTAACTATGTAAACAGAAACGATCTTTTAAATGACGATACAAATTCAATTGTAGAAAGAGGTAAAAATGCTCTTGAAAATTTAAAAGTAGAAGTTAAAAAATTAAGTAGTAGAAATTATTACAATCAATTTAAAGAACAATTTGCTCCAACTGAGTACAGCGATGTACCTGAGGAAGTCGTAGACGAACTAACATCAAAGTTCACAGTTAAAAAATTCAACGAAGAAATGAAAGATGTATTTCCTATTATTCATCGTTTGATGAAAGAGGATGAAGTTGATCAAGAAAGCGACGTAGTCGAAAGCGGAAAGGAAAAACTATCAAATCACTTTGACAAATTTGAATCATGGGTTAATGAACTTGGCGAGTCTAGTGCTATTCAAAGTTCAGACAGTGACGAACAGCGTCAAGCAATTACAGACTTAAACAAATTAATTGACAAACATTTTCCATCAGGCGTAGATGGATCAAATGCTATTCAAAGTTTAGAAGGCATTATTGACGATCCGAGATTAGAACAACGTATAAAAGAATTATCAAAAGAAGATTCAGATCGTTGTATTAGACCTTTAATTAAAAAATGGGTCGAAGTAAACGTACCTGAAGTTATGTCAGAACTTGATTTTGGCGACATGGAAGAAACAGAAGAATCTGTACAAACAACAGAACAGGCTGATTCAAAAGAACTAGCAAAATTCATTTACAGTTTTTACGATAGAGAAACAGGCAAGTTTCCAAAAGGCGAAACAGGCGTATTAACTATGGTAGAAAAGAAATTTGGTGACAGAGCGGCATCAGTAGCAAAAGGCTTTATTAATAAACTTTCTGAGAAACACGATAACATGGGCTACTCGGACAAAGAAATTAAAATGGCATTTGGTGTACTAAATGATCCAAGATATCATCAAGGAAATTATAGTGGTGCTGTTGCTACAATCGAAAAGATTGCTAAAGGATTATCGCAACATCCAAGTGTTAAAAAGGCACTAATGAGAGCAAACGAATCAACAGACGAATTAGCTCGTATTAAAGAACTTAGTAAATTTTAATGAAAATCATGGTTGACTTTTAGGTCAATCTGTGTTTAAATAGTAGTGTAGTAAGAAATTGCTACACTATTTTTTTGGGTGAACTCAAATGGGACTTGTGTAAACTCTCCCATGAACTGTTCGCATAAAACTCTTAAGAAAGGAGAAACATTATGTGGACTAAACCTACATTTGAAGAAATGCGTTTTGGTTTTGAAGTTACAATGTATGTAATGAATAAGTAATAACGTATTTGTAAGCACCCTTAGGGGTGCTTATTTTTAAGGAATAATTATGAAAATTGTAGTAAAAGAAATTCCAGAACCATTTGAAGGACAACAAGCAATTAGTGAAGATGGCAGATTATGCGTTTACAATCTAGGTAGATGGATAACCAAAGATGAATACGATAGAGGAATCTACATCAAACTAGCAGATCAAGGCGACTGCGTTTAATTTGGATATACTAATCCAGTTTTTGGCAACAAAACAGTTGACAAACTAAATAGTATTGTGTAGTATATACATTGTGCTACACATTTAATAGGCACAAAGCACATAGAAGGCAAAATTACAAGGAGGCATAAACTATGGCAACTTTAGCAGAAATCCGAGCAAAACTTCAAGAAGCTCAAACCCGCACAGGCGGTTCACAAGGCGGCGGCGACAACGCAATTTACCCACATTGGAACATGTCAGAAGGCAGTGAAGCAACACTTCGCTTCTTACCTGATGGTGATTCAAATAACACATTCTTTTGGGCAGAAAGAGCAATGATTAAATTGCCTTTCGCAGGCATCAAAGGCGACACATCAAGTCGTCCTGTAATTGTACAGGTACCATGTGTTGAGATGTGGGGTGATACTTGTCCAATCCTATCTGAAGTACGTGGTTGGTTTAAAGACAAATCACTAGAAGATATGGGTCGTAAGTATTGGAAGAAACGTTCATACATCTTCCAAGGCTTTGTAACAAAAGATCCGCTTAATGAAGAAAATACTCCAGAGAATCCAATTCGTAGATTCATTATTGGTCCACAGATTTTCCAGACTATTAAGTCTGCGTTAATGGATCCAGAACTTAATGAACTTCCAACTGACTTTGAACACGGTGTAGATTTCCGTATTGCTAAAACAAGCAAAGGCGGATATGCTGACTATTCAACATCTAAGTGGAGCAGAAACGAGCGTCCACTAAGCGATGAAGAGAAAGCGGCAATCGACGCACACGGCTTGTTTAACTTGTCTGACTTTTTACCTAAGAAGCCAGGTGAAGTTGAACTTAAAGTGATGAAGGAAATGTTTGAAGCGTCAGTAGACGGTGAAGCATACGATATGGATAAATTTGGACAATACTTTCGTCCAGCAGGTATGAGTCAAGCAACTGGTGATCCAGTAGCAAATGCTACTCCGGCACCACAACCTGTTGCTGAGTCTGCTCCGGCACCAACTGCTGAGCCAACTCCAACACCTGCGCCAGAAGCGGCTCCTGCTCCAGAAGCAAACAGCAGAGCACAAGACATTTTGGCACAAATCCGTTCACGTCAAAACGGCTAAAAAAGTTTAGTGGAAGTTCCGGCAAAAAACCTCCATCCGGTATCCAGCGAGGTCTTCCACTTACACAACTAAGGAGTAAACATGGCAA
>Ga0181566_10001455_pt1 | contig 19491 bp, 11 predicted proteins | sample 101ome_15_FD_133762 | JGI IMG/M metagenome (GOLD analysis project Ga0181566, IMG submission 133762) | Coastal salt marsh microbial communities from the Groves Creek Marsh, Skidaway Island, Georgia - 101402AT metaG (megahit assembly) | ecosystem: Environmental > Aquatic > Marine > Intertidal...
CGCGCTCGCATCATGCACTTTCCCGCCCTTCCCTCGTCGACGCGCGGCGAGTATCGTCGACTCGGCGGTCTCGAACGAGCGCTCCATGTCCCTGACGCGCGATTGCCACGCCATGACGATCGCGCGAGGGCGCCGGGGCGCGCGGGGAGGTGACGATCGGTGACAACACTAATTCTTTTTCATTACGAGCGGTCGGTCGGTCGGTCGCCGCGAAGCGAACGGGGACGAGACGCGGCGTCGACGCGGTGTCGACGACGCGTGGACGACGATGCGATGTCACGTTACATTTTCGTTCGTTTCCTCGCCTTTGTCTTCGTCTTTGCGGCGATCTCGTCGGCGCGGTCGCGCGCGGCGCGGGACAGACGCGCGAGTCTGTCCCGCTCGCGAAGGAGCGACGCGTGCGCGACGTGCGCGCGTTGACGACGAAAGTGTCGACGAAAGTCGGCGTCGTCGTGGGAATCGGTGGTGGTGCGCTGGGCGACGCGCTGGGCGAATTCGTCGCTGAAGACGTCGACGAAGGATTTTCTGTCGCGCGGCGCGCGAGGCGCGGCGCGAAGCGTCGGCGGCTCGACCATGGGCGGATTGAAGTCGCCTCGCAGGGTGGAGTACGTTTTGGCGAGTTCGCTCGGGGCGTGTGAACCCGGTGGTGGGGCGATGGCGCCGCTCAGTGGTAAATTCGCCACCTCTCTCGCCGCGGCCGCGCACGTCGGATGGTAGTGCGAGGCGAGGAGCGAGAGGTCCCACAAGACGGCGGACATGCCCTGCGCGTGCTCGGGATCGTCGAGATCCATCTGGAACACGCCGTTGCCGATGCGCTCGTTCTCGAGTAGATTGCGAACGCGTGGGTACGAGGCTAATATTTGACGCACGACGCCGAGGGAACCGAGGCATTCTCCAGCCTCCATGCCCATGGACGCCGACGCGAGACGCTTGGAAAACGCCGCCATGCGCGCCTGGTCCACCTGTTTAAACCCACCGATGAATCTCTGAATCGCTCGCACGCGAAGCGTGCCGTGACTGAGCGAGCGTTGATCGGTGATGGACATGCCCTCCTGCCAACCGGCGTTCCCGGCGCTCGGTTTCCCGAGCATGACGTACAGCTGCCTATAAAATTCGCCCGTGTCCACTTGGAGCACCTCGCCGTGACCACTCAAAATCTCACACGCCGTCAACAAAGTCTGCGCCTTGAGGGCGTCCGATAATAAGTCCTCCTTGGCGAGTAACTTTCTAAACACCTCCATGAGATCACCCAAGAAATCGATGGAGATCAAGTGCGTAAACTTGGCTAAACCGGTGAGCGCCGCGCTCAGGAGGGGCAATCCGGGCGTGGGCTCGGGACTCGCCGCGTTCTTCAACACTCGAAAGTACATCTCAAACGTCGCCTCTAACAGTCGACTCTGCATCTTTTTCTTCTCTCCGAAACTCATCACGGCGGAACCTTCGTCTAAATCGCGACGAAACGCCGCCTCTTCGTCTTCGCTATCGTCCGAGGAATCCACCTCGTGTCCAAAGGATTTCATGCGCTCCTTCTCTTGTTGCTTTTTCATCTTTTCCGCGCGAGCCTTGCGAATCTTCTCGCGCTCCTCCTGTTTCTTCTTGAACGTCTGTTTGCGAGAGAGCACCTCCTTCTTATCGCGCACCAGAGGGACGAGGATGCCCTCGTCGAATCGAACCTTGAGAAAGTAGGAAAACGCGCTCGGCTGGACGTCGCATCGACTCTGCTTGACGAGTTGCGCCGTCATGTGTAACGCCTCGAGCGTCAAGTCACCGCGAACGTCGCTCTCGACCGCATCGCCCAGGGCGTTCGCCACGAGTTTCGCGTGGTGTTCGTCCCGTTTGTCGAACACGGGCACGAGGGCGGATAAGATATCCGTGCGAAAGTTGAAGCTCGGTAAACCGACGAGCAACGCGCACAGACACTTGATGGCGGATTCCGTGTCTGGACCGCCTCTTCCGCGCTGTGCGCGCGATTTTTTCGCCCCGGAACAACGCACGAGCGTCTTGACGTACGCCTTGTAGTGTTCGAGGAGACCGCTCTCGAACGCGCGCGTCTTCATCACCTCTTTGCTCACCTTCATCGACAACTCCTTCTCCGTGGGCGGACGAATGCGGTACCCGGGACAAATGTCTCTGTACACGAGCGTGAGCGAGAGCGCGGCCAATCGAGCGACTTCGGGGTCTCTGTCTTCACACAGCGTCCCGACCTCCTTCAACTCTTTCCACCGCGTCTCCGGATCCTCGAGAATGCCCTGACACGTCGACGCGATGCGAATCTTGACGCTCTCGCGTCTCGCCTCGGCGCTCATCTCCGCCTCCAGAGCCTCGCGATCCGCCCGACGCTTATCCGCGAGTTTCACCGCGAGTTCCTCTCGTGCATCCTCCGAATCGCTGCTTGACGAATCGTCCCCCTTTTTGCGCTTCTTCTTCTTCTCCGCCTCGGCGGCGGCGGCGGCGTCCTCCGCCTGCTTTTCCCACCACTTTTCATTCTTCTTTGACTTCGTCGTCTCACGTCCGAGATCGCTCTCGCGAATCTCGCGCGCCATCGCCTTCTTTCCGAGACCTCTCCCCTCGCCGGCGCCGACGTCTCTCCACTTCCCCTCGCCCTCCTGCCCGTCGTCGTCGTCGTCGTCGCCGTCGCTCTCCGGCGCGTCCGCCGGCGCCGTCGCGTCCCTCACCACCGTCCCATCCAACCGTTTCACCGGCAGCGCCAACGGTTTACGCTCCTCCGGTAAATTCGCTTTTCGCGCCGCCTCCTCCGCCTCCGCCTTGGCCCGCTCTCGCATCGCGCGACCGTGCGCCGCCTCGGGCGCGTCGTCGTCGTCGTCGTCTCTTCGCCGCCGACTCCCCGACGGCGCTTCCTCGAACGACCCACTCGTCATGAACGACGCGTACGCCGCGTTCTTACGAACGAATCGAACGTCTTCATCGCTCACGTCCCCGTCCGAATCGTCGTCGTCGCTCGCGCGCGCCACGGGCGGCGGCGGCGGCGCGTCGGTCGATTTCTTCTTCCGGCGGCGGCGCGCGCGTTCGGCGCCGTCTCGCGCGCCCATGACGACGTCGACGAGGCGCTGAGACGCGCTGAGACGCGCGAGACGCGAGTCGCGCTCTTCCTCGCGGTCGTCCGTCCGGTCACGCGCGGCGCGCGCGACGACGAGTGACGACAGATGTCGACGCCCGGCGTCGAGTCGCTCCGCGCGCACTGCGTCCGACGCCTGCGTCGCGCGTGCGCGCGCGTGCGCGAGCGGGCGAGCGGTGCGGACGAAGCCATCATTCGCGACGCGTTCGACGCGAGAGGGGTGGCGTTCGGGTGCGAGCGGACGTGCGAGGCGGTGGTCTCGGCGCTGTTCGCGCTGGGACGAGAAAAGTGCGCCGTCGGGGACACCGTCGTTGCGGGCGAGAGAGACGCGCGGGAGGACGATGGACGACGGAAACGAGCGAAGAGGTCGTCTGAGAACGGCTCCGAGCCGTCGGAGGCGTCGTCGAGCGTGATGGGGTGGGTGCAGAGGTCGTGCGAGGCGTTGGCGAGGAATTTCGCGGCGGAGCGCGCGCGGTGCGCGCGCGTCTTCGCCGAGGCGTCGAAACGGCCGGAGGAGGGATTCGATGCGGATGCGGTCAAGGTGGAGGTGTTGATGGCGATGGAGAAGAGCGATCGGGATCGCGAGCGGTCGATGTGGCGACGAGACGTCATCGTGAATCATCACAGAGCGCTTCGAGCCGACGCGCGAGAGACGGAGGACGCAGAGAAGACGTGGGAGCGAGTGGTGAGCGAGGACGGGGCGGAGGCGCTGCGAAGATACGCCGAGGCGGCGACGGAGGTTGGAAACCGGGCGTGGGTGGTGAGCGCGTTGGAGTGGTGCGTGAACGCGACTGGATTGTATTTCGGGGACGTGGAGCGGTGCGCGCCGAGCGAAACAGCGCCGACGTGGGCCACGGCGAATAAGCGACGCGCGCGCGCGTTGGCGCGCGAGCGCGGAGAACCTTTCGAGAGCGTGCTGAAGACGATCGTCGAGAGTGAGGACGCGCTCGGGACGCCGGATCGAAGAGTCGCAGGCGCCGCGTTGAAGCTCTTGGACGTCGGTTCGTGTTGGGACTACTTTAATCTGCACTTCAAAGGTCCGTGGCCGGGAAATCTGACCGTGAACGCCGTGGCGTGCGATCTGTGTCCCGCCGTACCATCAGTGTATCGTTGTGATTGGCTCAACGTGCGATTCGGCGAGGAAGAGCGCGTCGCGCCGGCGTCTCGAGAGGGCGAATCCGCCGCTCTCGAAGCGGTGCGGGAACACGACGCGGACGTCATCGTCTTCTCACTCGTTCTGAGCTACTTGCCGACACCGAAACAACGCGGCGAGATGGTGCGCCGCGCGCGCTTGGCGTTGAAAAACCGCGGCGCCGGTCTCTTCTTCGTCATCACTCCACACAGTACGGACAAGGGACACTGTCCGCACAAGGCGCTGCCCGTGCTCGCAGAGTGGAGAGAGGCGTTTCTGAAGGTTGGTTTCGACCGAATCGCCTACGAACGACACCGAAGCGTCCACTGTCTCGCGTTTAGAACGATAGGCGACGGCGAAGAGGCGCGCGCCGCGGAGGGATCACCCCCGGAGCTTCGCATAGCCTTTGACTCTCAGCGTTGACGAGCGTCTTCGCGTCTACTGTTGGCGTATAGCGTAGAATAGACATTGCTTGTTTTCAATTATTAATATACGAACTATCGAGCATACAAAAGCGAAGGCGCGTGCGACGGTCGGCGCGGCGCCGGCGCCGGCATGGCGGCGAAGGACGTCAACGCGTTCTTGCCGGTGCTGACTATGGAATCTAAGATGCGGCACACTTTCGTCAAACGGCGCGGACCGACGGGCACGGAGTTGATCGCGCGTTGAATCGCTTCAACGTTCGGTAACTCACTCACGCCTTTCTTCCCCGTGAGTTGCACGACCACCTCCGGGCTCAGAGCGCCGTACGGGTACGCGCCGCCCATCATGTTCAGTTTCACGCTAAACAGTCTTTCGTTGACGAAATCGACAAAGGTGAGCTCGAGCACACCCGTCGCGCTACACTTGATTCTATTGAGTCGCGGGAACTCGTTCCGGCACCCCTCCATCTCCTCCAAAACGCGTTCAGCGCGAGACAGCTTCGGCGCGAGCTCTTGCAAGACACCCGCGACGCCGCCCGCCGGCACGGCGTCTTCGCTCCACGCGATCGGCGCACCCGCCAACGCGGCGGCGAACTCGCGGCCACCCTTCGGCGTCATCTCGGGTCCATCGACCGACGTCACGCGACCGGCACCCGTGCTCGCGTCGAGCGTGACTCGGAAGAGTGAACCCACGCGAATGGTGAGCTCGGCTCCCGGCGGTCCGCCCACGCCCTCCAAACGCCAGGGCGCGAGACCGCTGAGAACGCCGAGTTCTTCACTGGCGCCCTGCGCGTTCTTCGCCTTGGCGCGCAATCGCACTTGACTAGCTCGTCGCAGTCGGGAGGGCGTATCATCCATGTCGACGCCTCCGAAGGACTTGAAACTAACAGTCGCGTCCGCCGCCACGTCTTGCGCCTCTCGCATGGCGTCGAGTTCTTCTTGCAGTCGGTCTCGTTCAGACTTGATGGTCATCTTGCGCGAGTTCATGCGCTCCAAGTTCTGTTCGCTCGCCACGAGCGCTCTGCGCGCCGCTTTGATCGCCGCGCGCTTGTTTGCCAACGCCTCCAACACCTGTTCCTTCGTCGCCGACGTCGACTTGGCGGCGTCGAAGCGCCTCGAGCTCGCCGCCCGCTGCGCTCGAAGCTTGATGATGTGCCCATTCGCGCTCGAAATCGCCTCCGCCGCGATCGCTCGCGAGTTGGCGATGCTCTGAGAGCTCTTCAACAAGATTTCGCTGTGAAAGTTCAAGCTTTCTCGCACGAGTTCCTCGGTTTCCATGCGTTGTTGCGCAAATCGCTCCTTGGCCGCGAGTTGGCACTCCTTCTTGAGCGCTTTACCCGCACGTCGAAGCTCGTTGGCGTGCGCCGGATCGTCGGAAGCGGCGTAGCGCAAAAGTGGCGGCTGCGTCGCCTCGACGGTGGAGCGCAACTTTTCCGTCTCCGTGGTGAGCGCGTTCATTCGCACGTTCAACTGTTCGTGGAAGCCTTCGAGCGCCTCGATGAGGGGCGCGGTCAAGCAGCACAGTTTCAGCGCCTCGGATTGCGTCTCCGGTGGCGGAGCCGTGGCCAAGGCGCCCATGGCGATGGAGGATCGTCGACCCAAGTTTTTCGCCTCCATGAAGGAAATCTCGCACGCGTAAAAGAACGTTTCTAAATCGATCGGTTTCGAGTTCATGAGAGCGTCTGGAATCGGCGGCAACGACGTCGGAAGTCCTTGCAGCATCGTACCCGTGTGTCCACCCGGGGTGCCAAACAAAGGATTGTGCATCGCCGCGCCGGGAGTGCCCGCCCCGCCGAATTGCATAAAGTTGGCGCCTCCCATCGTAATCGTTCTCGAAGGCGTGAAGGCTTGCATCACCGGAGGAGCACCGTATCGACCCTGCATCGGCGTCGTGCGCTCTTGGTACACCTTTCTCATGCTCATCAACGCTTCATCACCGTGTTGCTTTTGACGCAAGAGTTCCGCCATGCGCAGAGACTCGTCGCCCGGCGTGAAACCGTCGTGCGAGCTCGCGATCGAACCATCCGTGTTCGGAGTGGCCGCGACGCCGGCGCCGTTCGCGGGCGTCACGCCCATCGCCGCTTGCACATCTGTGCCCGTCACTTCGGCGGTGGGGAAGTCGGTGGTCGGCTGGTTCGTCGGCGCGCTGGTGCCGGCGGTCGTCGCGCCGTCGCCGTTCGCGCCGTAGACGTAATTGAACGTGTTCGTACCCATCCCGCCCTTGGCTTGACCTTGCAAATCCAGATTCGTGGAATCGGTCAGGTTGAACGGTCGCGTGTTCGCGGTGACGGATCGGGGCGGTAACCCGGCGCTCTCGCGCTTGCCGCTCTTTTCGTCAAAGGCAAAGGTCAACGAAGGCGTCGGACCCGGCGCGACGGATCCCGGCGTCGGCGCGCCCATGCTGAACGCCATGGTCGCGTCGTCCATCATCACCGTATTTGCCAGATCGAGCGCGCTCGCGTGCGCGGCGTCGACGGCGCGCTGGGTGAGATCGTCGGTGGGCTCAAAGGCGGGAATACCGTCGGTGGTGTTCCCCGTGTCCATGTCCACCTCCCCTTGCGACGTCGTGGTGTGTTCCTCGTCCTCGTTCGCGAGCGCGGCGAGCGATGGAACGGTACCGGTGATATCTTCCGTCGCGTCCGGCTTGACGCGCGTCGGCGTCGGTCTGTACCCGAGCGGAGACTCGTCCGCGTTCAACAGGTTGGACAACGACGGCACCGCGCCGGTGATGTTCTCCGTATCCGCCGCGTCCAAGAGCGCCCCCATCGTCGGCACCTCCGACGTCACGTCGTCCATGTTTCGAGTCGCGTCAAAGGTGAACGCGCCCGTGCGATCGGCCGAGTTAGGCGTCCCGAAGCGTCCCACGCTCGCCCGTCTCTTGCCCGGCGTGTGCTTCCCTTCGCTATTCAACTGCGCGCTGTTCGGCGCCTCCTGTTCGTCGTTCGCGACCGGAGACAACGAGAAATCAGCCGCATTCGCGTCCTCCGCCGGCGACGGCGTCGCCCCTCCCGCGACGTTGAGCGTCTCCGCCGACGCCTTGAATTCAAAAGTCTCCGTGCGATCCCGCGCCGGCGCCGTCTCCACGCTCGCCTCCTCCACGATCGAAAAGCCCGCCGGCACCTCAGCGCTCGCCTCATACGTCTCACCGCTCTTATCCTCGTCCCCTTCCGGTTCAAACTCGCGCACCGTCTCCAACACCGCCGGCGCCGCGAAGGACACGCGCCGTCCCAGCGACTGTCTCTGCTTTTTCCTCTTCGCAAACGCCGGCGACGGCGGCGCCGCCGCCGCCGCCACCGCCGCGCTCTCACCGCCCTCACCCGAACCCTCTTGACTCACCGCCGAATCGCGTCTCCCCGATCGTCTCCTCGCGCTCGACCGCGTCGCCCGTTCGGCGGTTTCGCCATTCTCCGCGAGCGCCGGCGACGTCGGCGTCCGTCCCCGTCGCTTTAAAATCTACGCGCGCGAACGCACGACGACGACGCGATATTGTCAGTCCACCGTTCGTTCACGAGAAACGTTCGCGCACGACGTCCACGCGCGTTCATTCATTCATTCGTCGCGTCGCATTTAAAATCCATCCACATCACCCACACTCGACCCCCGCGCTCTCTCGCGCGCTTCACACCCCCCCCGATCGATCTCGCACGCACCGACGACGGTGTTTTCACCGTTCCCGCGTCCGCCCGCGCGTTCTCTTTCGCCGGCGTCGACATCGCGCCGCGTCTCCGAGCGTCGTCGTCTCCCGTCGTCGTCCCCCCGACCAACGGCTCTTTGTCCACTCACGGTCCTTCTCATGGTCTCCCACACGTCTCGACTAGGAGACATATCCTCATATACAAACACCCCATGGATAGAGGAATGTAAAAAGGCGCACGTACGTGCCCATTCGAATTCCGCATAGATGGCGTTCGAAGACGCACAGTATGGAACCGGGACGACATCGCGGTCGGTCGGACACCGTGTCGTCGTCGCGCCCGAGGGGAACGGCGCGCGCGCGTCTCGATTCGCACGCGCGCGCGCGTCGGTGAACGCCTCGACGCGTCGCGACGATGGACGAGTAAAGCGTATAAATCTCGCGCGCACCTCTCGACGCGTCGCGAGTTGGGTCGATCGTCTCGCGCGCGCGTCGGTGGACGAGAGACGATCGACGATTCTCCGCGCGTCTCGTCTCGACGCGTCACGCATCGACGCGCGACGCGCGGTCGCGACGCGTCGGTGACGGGCGACCGACTCCGAGGCGCGACACACGTCTTTCGTGACGCGCGGAAGTCTTCGCTGAACGCGCCGACTCGCGCGCGTCCGCGCATCTCCGTCGTCATCATCGTTCGATTCATGACGACGTCTCGCGACGCCGCCGCGTCGACCTCCGCGCCCGAGTCGCCGGATGCGTTTCGTCGTCGCGTGCGCGCCATGTACGCCCTCACGCCCGACGCACGAATACAGGGACTGTGTCCACTCGACGTGAACGCTCGAAACATCGATTCGTACGAACAGGGACGATGGGAACTGGTGACGCGAGACGTCGCCGCCGCGCTCGGCGACGCCGTCGCGCGCGACGCGTGCGCGTTTCTCGACGACGTCGGCGCGATTCAGGATGCGTTCGGGATTCGAACCAACGCGGTGAATTTAAAAAAAGTCCTCCTACGAACGCTCGAGCGCACGCAAGCGCTCGAGGTGCGATTGCGTCGATTATTGACGTATTACAGAGGGGACATGCACAAGGATCGAGGCTATCGCGAGGCGGCGAGATATCGCGCGGCGTGCGCGGCGCACGGACGGTGTCGAGGCGCCATGCAAGCCATCTGCGACGCGCGCGTCTATCTCAAACAGATTTGTTGCGTGCCGAGACATCCAGAGTGTCATCGTCCGAAACGGTTGGCGACGACGCCGAGAACGATGATCTCTCGAGGATTCGTGACGCGCGCGCGCGCGGCGTTGGGCGACGCCTCGGAAGACGACGCCGTCGTCGGGTACGCGTTTACGCGCGAGGACGAGACGCGTCCGTCGTTAACGCACGATTTCGATCGTCTCGTGCGTCGCGCGAGAGAAGAATTACGTCTACCACCGCACGAGATTGAATTCATCGTCGCCACGCTCATCGCGCGAGGCGTGGCGAAAGCGTCGGTGATTCGGGAAGAACTCGTCGCGTTTTCGACGGCGTGCGCGAGGATTCGCGCCGACGCCGAGGCGCTCGCGACGCGCGCGCGACGAGACCACGCGAATCCGGACGACGTCGTGCGCGAACGATTCACCGTCGTCGATGAAACCACCGGATGGTTACACGCGTCGCCGTCGGCGTTGGAGGCGTTACAAATCGCCGCTAAGATCGACGCCCGCGTCCTGGCGCTCGAGGGATCGGCGCCGGCGCTCGAGGAGACGCGGCGATGGATCGACGAAGCGCTCGACGATCCGAGACGAACGCTCTTCGCCGCGGGCGACGACGCGCACACCGCATCGTTCGTTCCCGATGGGTTCGCGCTGGCGAAAATGATCAAGGAATACGCGACGACGATCGAGCGGTACGAACCCGGCATGCTCGCCGAGCTCGCGGGGGCGTTCGCGTCGAACGACGTCGCGGTCGAACGCGTCGCGCGCGTCGAGGGAAAGATGCGATGCGCGAGATGCGATCGATCGTATTCAAAATTATGGATCAGCGCGAACACGCGCGCGTGCGTGGTGTGCGAACACGACGCGAGACGGCGTGGTACGTGTCCCACCGCCTCCGCGTGCGGGTCCGCGTTCGTGTGCCCGCACGCGCGCGCGTGTCTCCGGTGCGAACGCGTCTCGTGCGACGCGTGCGGCGTCTCTCGAGGCGACGCCGAGGACGTGGCGCAACTCGTCGAGACGACGCGCGCGTTTTGTGTCTTTCTCGATTTCGATCGAACGATGTGCGCCACAAAGGCTGGGGCGTCACCGCTTCCGGGGAATTTTAGAGACTTGTCCGAAGACGCGCTCGAAAACGCGGCGCGAAGACGCGCGGCGGACGCCGCCTTGCTCGCCCTCGCGCGTTCGCACGCGCGCGCGTACGTGGTGACGAGAAATTCACACGTCGAGGCGATAGAGACGTATTTACGCGTGCACGGTGTCGCGCGTCCGAACGTGCGTCGAGTGATGCCCGGAGAGAGTAAAGGACCGACCATCGCGCGCGCGCTCGAGGATGAACGCCGCCGCGCCGGCGAAGACGTCGACGTCGACGCGCCGAGCGTCTTTGTCGACGACGACGTGCGCGAACTCTTACGAGAGGATGTTCGCGCGATGCGTGGGAGATTGACGTGCGTTGTGTTCACGCGCGACGCGTCGTGAGCGATGCGCGCGCGTCCGTACACGTCCGCGCGTCGAAGGCGCGCGCTTCGCGGTTCGACGCCTTTGGGGTTTTCGCGAAGAATCTTCCACTATGACAAGGGCGCGTCGAGAAGGACTACGCGACGCGCTCGGTCGAGGCACCATCGACGACGAGACTCGCGCGACGCACGCATCGCGCGATTTCGTCTCGTCGCGTCACTCGCGATCGACCATTCTCCGTACACATCGTGTCGCAAAATATGTTGTCCACGTGTTGTTTATTGATATAATTTTTATTCCGACGACTCGCGCGTCTCTCGTCTAGGCGGCGCACAACGAAGCGACGTCGTTTGCAACCTGTTCGAGATTGAGTTGGCGCAGTTTCGTGAACGGTCGAGGCATATCCAACAAGGATACCACCGCGACGTCGTCCACGAAGACTTCAAACCCACGACACGAGGCGTCTCTCTCTATAATCATCTCCGCCCCCGCGCGTTCGAGAATGAGCGCGCGGAGCGTCTCGGCGACGCGAAGAAAGACGCCTCACTTTTTGGACGCCTTAGCCTTGGGTTTCTTCGCCGCCGGCTTCTTCGCCGCCGGCTTCTTCTTCGCCGCCGGCTTCTTCTTCGCCGCCGGTTTCTTCTTGGCTGCTTTACGTGAAAAACAGGCCGGTACCGTCAGTCTCTCGATCCCTTCGCGCGTTTCGCGTTTAAACGACGACGACGAGCAAAAAATACGCCGCCCCGACGCGCGTCTCACGCCACGCACCCGCCGGTTTCTTCTTCGCCGCCGGCTTCTTCGCCGCCGGCTTCTTCTTCGCCGCCGGTTTCTTCTTCGCCGCCGGTTTCTTCTTCGCCGCTGTACGTCGAACACCGAGCGCGTCGCGGCGCGCGCTTCGTCGTCAGTCTCCTCGTCGTTAAATCCCCTTAATTCTCACGATCGCGCATTCCCCCTCCCCTTTCAACTCACGCGCGCGGTCGTCGCTCTCCCCCACGTCACGAACGCGCAAACGACGCGCAAACGCGCGACGCACCCGTCGGTTTCTTCTTCGCCGCCGGTTTCTTCTTCGTCGCCGTCGTCTTCTTCACCGACGTCGCGCGTTTCCCCGCGGGTTTCTTCGCGGACGCGGTCGTCTTCTTCGCGGTCGTCGTCTTCTTCACCGGCTTCTTCGCCGCGGGTTTCTTCGCCACCATGATGACGGAGTGAGAGTCAGTGAGAGTCGATCGAGGTCGAGCGCGTCGAGAGGTGTGGACGTGCGGTACGAACGCGCGTCGCGAGGTGACGCCGGGACGAACGATTGAATGATTGAATGCGAATTCTCAACGAATGCGCGCGAGCGCGTTCCCGCGAGCCGTGCGCGGGTGGTTTATCGATGACTGTTTCTTCGTCTTATACGTATATACAGTATATATCATACGTCCTAGTATATACCTGTATGCGACGTGATCACTCGTAGATACAAAAATGATCGGATACTACCCAAAATCGGACTCGAATACGGATGTGTTCGGCTACTTATAGATGTAATGTACTAAGTACTCACCTTCGCCCGTTCGTTCCTTATTCTATCCCCCGACTCGCGGTCCCGCGTGGGTTGTCGGTCGTTAGGGAAATGTTATGTTTTAATACGGTCTCTGAGTATATAGTGTGATGAAGAATATGATGGGATTATTCCCAAAATCGAATAACGACACGGTCGAGGACGACGGACGACGACGGACGACGACGCGCGAGGGGACGCGCGCGCGGTCGACGCCGACGCCGCGCGACGAGGACGCGTCTCCTCGGTTCGTCGGGTGACGACGGGCGGTGACGACCATGGTCGCGACGACGACGACGACGAGGATTCAGAGTCGTCTTTCGCATCATCATCCGCAACGTCCGCATCGTCATCGTCATCGTCGACGCGCGCGGCGTGACGTGACGCCCGCGGCGGTGGCGGACTCGAACGCGCGCGGTGAACGCATCGCGTCGACGTCCGACGTCGTCGACGACGACGACGACGACGACGCGCGACGACGGGCGTTGGCGCGAGAGATCGCGCGGGCGTCGCCGATTTCGTACACGGCGTCGCTCGCGGATTGCGCGTACGCGGTGGCGACGTCGTCGGCGACGATGCGCGTGCGAGATCGGAAAATATGCGCCCTCGTCGCGCGCGCCATCGATGCGGCGTGCGAGAGCGGACTGGACGACGAGGACGGGTCGTTGCTCGTCGCGCTCGCGTTGAAACGCGCCATCGAACGAAACGGGGACGATCGAGAGATTCACATCGTCGTCGGGTACGCCGCGGTGACGACGTACGACGCGGACACGGGGGAGAGACGACGCGAGGCGCGCGCGCGCGCGTGGCTCGACGTCGGCGGGAAAATCGTCGACGCGTGCGCGCCGGGACTCGCGTTGTGCGAAGCCGCGAGACGCGCGGGCGTCGATTACGACGACGAGGACGCGATGACGACCGAGTTTGGTCGAGAGACGTTACGCGCGAGCGCGTACGTGCCATCGATCGATCACTCGCGGGCGCTCGTCGTGCTCGGCGTCGCCGTGCCGACGGGCGGGTCCGTCGCCGCGGCGTCGGCGAGACGCGCGGCGCGGCGCGAGGGCGGACACGGACACGGATTGACCCTGCGTCCACCGCCTCGAGATATCGACGGCGCGGAGGAGGCGGTGCGTCGCGCGCGGTATTACCGCGAACGCGTGTTGGACGGTGGGATGATGGGAATCGAACGGTTTAAAGACGCGTCGCCGCCCGAGGCGCGCGCGTGTTTCGACGCCGTCGCCGACGCCGTCGTCGAGACGGCGGTGAGTCGAGAGGAGAGGATCGCGCGCGCGGCGAGAACGGCGTAGAAACGTTTTTTAGGAGTTATATATCATAGAGTTTGTGTATGCGTGTGTGTCTCGCGCAAACGTCTCGACCGCTCGCCGCTCGCCGCCGCGCTTTTTCGACGCCGCCGAGCGCGAATTGATGAAATCGCTCATGAAACCGTCACACGCCGACGCGCGCGCACGAATTCGACGCGTCGCGCGGACATGTCGTCGAATGACGCGAACGCGCGTCGTCGTGCGCGTCCGCCGCCGCCGCCGCCGCCGCCGCCGCCGCCGTGGGTGGCGTCGGGAGCGTGTCCCGCGTACATTACAATCGACGGCGCGGCGCACCTCGCGTCGACGACGACGACGACGCCCGGGACGGTGGGCGCGATGCACCACGCGGCGATGTGGACGCCGACGCCGTCGACGCGCGCGTACGTCCCGCCGGGGGCGCCGGGTGGGGGTGGGTATCGCGTGGCGGGCGCACCGGAGACGACGCGCGTCGTGACGGCGCGCGCGCGAGACGGCGGCGGCGACGCCGGGACGACGACGACGACGACGACGACGACGGGGACGGGTGGGGGTGGGACGGCGTCGACGGGGACGTCTCTTGGACGCGCGCGCGCGGCGATGGACGCGTCGGCCACCAAAAAGAGACGAACGTCGGCGTCGAACGACTCCGCCGCCGCCGACGTTTCGGAACTGCGACCGGCGGACCCGACGCGTTTGTCCGAGGACGTGCGCAAGTATCGCGAGGAACGCGCGAAACACTGGCCGAGCGATCGTAACGTCAGGGCAAAGTTGGAGGCGGGGGAGGAGGAACGCGCGAGTGAGGCGCGTCGGCGGCGGTTGAGGGAAATTTTAGCGAAACAACGCGAGATGGGACACTTTGAGGCGTCGCAGGAAATCGGAGAGGACGGCGACGGCGTCGTGGAGCCGCCGCCGCCGACGACGGAGGGCGGCGGCGCGGCGTCGACTAAGGTGTGTCGATTTTGGTTACAGGGCGGGTGTCGCAAGGGCGCCGCGTGCGATTTCAAGCACGCGTCGGCGCCGAGCAGCGATCAACGCTGTCGATTCTTCGCGCGCGGGAGGTGTAAATCCGGGTCGAGGTGTCCGTTTAAGCACGAACTCGCGGAGAAAAAGACGACGTCGGTGGAGGGTGGGAATCCGCAGACGCTGTTGAAGAAGCTCTTGGACAAGGAGATTCGAAGAGACGAGGGGCGGTTGTTGCAACTGTTTCGATTCTTCGTCAATAACGACTTTTTCGCCGACGCCGGGTCGACGAAGGCGCTTTGGATGTTTCCGTGGGTGGACGAGAGCGTGAAAGTGGTCGATAAACGCGCGGCTCTGGCGTCGTTACCACCCGTGGACGACGAGGCGGACGAGGACGAGAGGAAAATCGCGGAGACGGCGCCGCCGCCTCGCGAAAAAGTCGCCGACGAGCATCGCCGGGAGCGTCCCGACATGGGCTTTTTCGCCGCGTACGACAGCGACGAGGGATCGGAGAGCGCGAGCGAGTGATTCGCGCATTTGTTGTAAGATACCGCAGGCTTTTCGCGAAACCTTGAATCAAAGCTATCGTTTATTCGTGTACATTCGTCGTCGTCGTTCTCTATCGTCTACTTCTATTGTTATAGTTTCGGTTATTGCGGTTATTGTATCTTTGCCCCTGATTCCCTCTCGCTCGCGGACCGCCGTGTTGCGTCGGCGCGTCGTGCGGCCCACCGCCGCCGCCGCGTCCACCATCGTCGTCGCTTCGTCGACGTTTCCCGAGATTGGACTGCGGCGGCGGCGGCGGCGGTTGCTGTCGGCGCGGTTGCTGCTGTCGCTCCCGCCCGTCCCTTTGATTTTGAGGCGGTCCCCGCGAGCGGTCGTCCTGATGCCGAGGCGGCGGTGGGTTTTGGCGACCGCCTCGCACCACGGGCTGGTCGCGACGAGATTGGTGATGGTCTCGCGGCGAGGGCGCCTGTTGCCGCGGCGGCGGACGCACCGCGCGCGCCTGCTGTTGAGGCTCGCGGTCTCGGTAATCTCTTCCGCGCCCGCCTCGTCCGCTTCGTCCGCCTCGTCCGCCTCGTCCGCCTCGTCCACGACGATCGTCTCGCCGTTGACTCGGTCCGTCCGCGCGTTTGTCCGAATCTGGCGTCGTCGTCGCCGGTTTTTCCTCGGTCGTCGTCGTCGTCGCCAGTTTTTCCTCCGGCGTCGCCTCGGCGCGTTCTTTTTCCTCGACCGGTTTCTCCGTCTTCACCTCCGGCGTTTTCTCCTCGATCGGCGTCGCTTCCGCCTCCACCTCCGCCTCGGCGGGCGCCTGGTCGTCGGTGTCCGCCGCGCCCGTGTCCATGGCGTCCTCGACCGGGGCGGCGTCCGTCGTCTCGGGGGCGTTCACCGTCGCCGCCGCGCACGCCGCGCGCGCCTCCTCGGCGAGTTGTTCGAGCTCGCCTTCGATGGGTTCAATCTTCGTCGAGAGCACGTCTCGTCGCTCGTCCATCGCCTCGCCCTCGTTCTCGTTTTCCTTCTCCGGTTTCGGCGGACGCGGATCCGGCACGCCCAAGAGTTCCGGAATGACGCTCTCCAATCCCTCGGCGGTGATTTTCGGCAACAGGTGCATGTGGTCGGCGGAGATCAGTCGCAGCGCTCGCCAACGGAACACCGGATCGTTCACACGTCTGTATTGCTCCTCGACGTCTTGCGCGGGGTCCATCTCGATGATGCACGGACCGAAAAACTCTTCCAACGTCGGCGGTTTGAGCGCGTCGCTCGTGTCGCCCAAATTCCACAGTCGGTTGAGTTCGTCGTAACCGAAATCGTGCTTGAGATTCGGATCCGAGGGCGGGTATTGATCCGGCGGCCACTGCGAGTACTTTGGATCGTAATTCTCGGGCATCGGTTCCGTCTCAAAGTCGATGGGCGGTTTCTCAAAGCTCGGACATCCGTCCTCTTTCCATTTTCTCCACCCGGCTTCGTCCTCCACCAGCGACGAGACGAGCGTCGCCGTCGTCTCGGCGCCCGGTCCCGTGCGTTTCAACAGTTCCATCGCGCGATCGGACATCTCCTTGATCTCGTCGTCGACGACGTGCTCGGCGTACTTCTCCGTGCCCACGTGGTCGAGGAAAAACACGCACTGAATCAACACTTGGCGCCGAAACAGGTAATCCGTCATTTGCAGCGGCAACAGCCGACGCGCGGTGAGGAAACGCATGCCGATCAAATCCGCGATTTCCGATCCCACCGGCGCGTCCACCGTCATCGCCGTCTCACCGAGCGGGTGCTCTTCAAACTTTTCCAAGACGACGCGCAGCGCGGCGCAAAACGTGTTCCACGCGCCGTCCTTGGTCATCGTCTCGGGAGGATTTTGAAAGTAGAGTTGAAGCGACCAAAACGTCTTGTGAAACGCCTCGTCCGCGCCGAACGCGCCGGTATCGTCCGCGTCGACGACATCGTTCGCGTCGTCTTCCACCACCTGCACGTCGTCCGCGTCCATGGCGTCCCCATCGTCGCTCGCGTCTCGCACCCACGCCTCTTGTTCAAAAATCGGCGTCACGTTTGGATTCGGCGTCCCGCTCAAATTCAAACCCGAGCGATCGCTCACGCCCATCAACCAACTCATGAGCACAGAGGCTCGTCCCTTTAACCTCGCCTCGCGCATCCCTCGTCCCGCGCATCGCTTCATGAGCGCGATGAGCGTGCGAAGCGTCGTCAATTTCCCTCGTTTCCACACGCGCTCCTCGCGCATTCGACTCTTTCGCGTCTCGCACCAACACACGAGATCCAGCGCCTCTCGCAGCGTGCACGCCTCCATCATCACCTCGATCGTCGTGAACAACGGCGCACCGCTCACACCGCACGATTCCACGAGCGAGAGCGCGCTGTCGAGGAGTCTCGCCGCCACGGACGTCCCGAACGCGTCGGCGCGCTCCTCCGAGCTCCCAAAGTAATCCTCCTCCTCGTCCGAGATGACGGGCGCGCCCTCGGTCGTCGCGCGCATGAGCGCGACGCCGCGCTCGCGCGTCTCTCTCGCGAGCGTCACCGCGGCGCGATGGTAGGCGTGCTCGACGCACGGCGTTTCCGACGTCGGCAGAGGATCGTCCGCGTCGGGGACGCGCTCAAAGACGTTCGCGCGCGCGAGGGCGGCGGTGGACGACGTCGGGTCCACGGGCGCGGAACCGTTGCGCGCGAGGGAGAGGAGAGAGTCCTCGAGCGCGCGCGCGCGACGCGTGAAGTCGGACGTCAGCGCCATGGCGCGCGCGCGTCGGCGTGTGAAGACGGTTTTGAGCGACGGCGAGTCTCGTGCTACAAAAGCGTCGCGTCTAAAGCGCTAGAATCGAATGGCGCGCGCTGGCGCGCGTCTAAAAATGTACTAGAATGTGTGACGCTCACGGGTCTCGCTCCCATTCGTAGGGTTCGTCGGAGCCGGCGCGCCACTCGGCGACGGAGCGCTGGAGAAAATCATAGTCGGGCGCGTCGGCGGCGCGTAAACTTCGTGCGTGCGATAGCACCCGCTCGAAAAATTCAACGTCGTCTTCGTAATCGTCCGGAACGCGACCGTCGTCGACGCCGAAGGGGGTGAGCAGGGCGGCGCCGGAATCGACGGCGCGTTTCGCCTTGGCGAGCTCACGCACGTCCACCTCGCGTTCGTCGGTATCGAGCGCGCGAGACCAGGGTAAACGGCCGGTTCGAAGGTACGCGAGCGTGTAAATCGCACTCTCCAAGTCGTCTCTCGGCGCCATCTTCGCCCCGGCGTCGACGTTGGGGCTGGAGAAGAGAAGAGTTCCTCGCCAGTCTTCTCGAGAGACGTCCTCGTCGAGGCGAGCGATGTCGTCATCGTCGAAGCGTATCGCCTCGCCGAAATCCACCAAGACGATCCCATTTCGTCTTGCACCGCCGACATGAACCTCCGTCAAGAGATTATCTGGCTTGACGTCGCCGTGCACGACGCAGTTTCGATGACACGCCTCGAGAGCGGTGAACAGACGTTTGGCGACGCGCGCCGTCGTGCACCTCGAAAACCCCGTTCCCATCGTCACCCGCTGACTGATTTGTTCCAGACTCTCCCCGAGTAAATTCATCACCATCACTCGAGCCTTTTGTCCCATCACCGTCTGTCGCCCGCACCACAGGGGTTTCGGAAAACATCTGGAATCGTCGGCCGACAGCGTTCGCAACAACGAAAATTCCGCCTTGAGCGCGTCCTCATCCGCGACGTCCACCACCTTCACCGCCACCGGTTCGCCCGTCGACGCGTCTTTCGCCTTGAAGATGCGTCCGTACGCTCCGGAGCCGAGGACTTCGGCGGTCTCTCTCGCGCGAACCAAGTCGCGTTCCAACGCCGCCACCGCATCCTTCAATCTCAATTTTCTACTCTTCATCGCCCGCACCTCCAAATCGCTCGCGTACGCCGCCTCCGCCTCTTCCAACTCGGTCGCGATCTGCGCGTGCAAGCGACGTTCTCGCTCCAACGCGCGCTCGATGGCCTCCACGCCGCCGCCGCCGTCTCGGTCGACGCGCTGCATCTCTTCGAAATCTCGATGGTGCAGCGCCCGCCTCGCCTTTCTCGATCCCAAGATGGCGTGAAACGGTTCGATGACGTACGAACGTTCGGTCGGCTTGACTCCGGACGCGCGCTTCGACGCGCTCGCCGAGATTGAGGGGCGTCCCCGCGTCCGAGCGCTCGAGCTCATCTTTCGTCGGAAATCGCGTCCCGACGAGGCGTCGACGACGCGCGAGACGCGCGCGCGCGTCGCGCGCGTCATCCTTCGCGTCACTCTCCACCGCCCGAG
>Ga0181566_10001463_pt1 | contig 19447 bp, 36 predicted proteins | sample 101ome_15_FD_133762 | JGI IMG/M metagenome (GOLD analysis project Ga0181566, IMG submission 133762) | Coastal salt marsh microbial communities from the Groves Creek Marsh, Skidaway Island, Georgia - 101402AT metaG (megahit assembly) | ecosystem: Environmental > Aquatic > Marine > Intertidal...
ACACTTAAGAAACAGATTAGTGGTGGTCTGATGGAGTTTTCTCAAACATACAAACCTTTTCATTATTCTTGGGCAGTTGACTTAACTACAAGACACGAGAAGATTCACTGGATTGAAGATGAGGTAGATTTATCTGAGGATGTTACTGACTGGAAGTCAAGTGATAAGATGACTAAGTCTGAGAAAGAATTTATTACTAACATTCTAAGACTCTTTACTCAATCAGATGTGGCAGTTGGTAAAAACTATTATGATAATTTTATACCTCGTTTTAAGAATAACGAAGTGAGAAATATGTTAGGTTCGTTTGCTGCTCGTGAAGGTATTCATCAAAGAGCATACGCTTTATTGAACGAAACTTTAGGTCTCCCACCAGAAGAATATCACGCATTCTTAGAGTATTCTGAGATGAACGACAAAGTAGAATTTATGATGGAAAACGACCCCTCAACACAACGAGGCTTAGGTTTGGCGCTCGCAAAGAGTGTATTCAATGAAGGTGTAGCATTATTTGCTTCGTTCGTTATGTTGTTAAATTTCCAACGATACGGTAAGATGAAAGGTATGGGTAAAGTGGTTGAATGGTCTATCAGAGATGAGTCTATGCATGTAGAAGGTAATGCTAAACTCTTCAAAGCATACTGTGCTGAACACCCTCGTATCGTAGATGACTCTTTTAAGAAAGACATATATACAATGAGTAAGAAAGCAGTTAGACTTGAAGATAAGTTTGTAGACTTAGCATACGATGCGGGTTATATCAAAGGTCTAAATGCTGATGAAGTAAAACAATATATTAGATACATTACTGATAGGAGATTATTACAGTTGGGTCTTAAACCAAACTTTAAAGTGAAAGACAATCCACTTCCATGGCTTGAGTGGGTATTAAACGGTGCTGACCATACGAACTTCTTTGAGAACAGAGTAACAGAATATGAGGTAGCAGGTTTAGTAGGAACTTGGGCAGAAGCATACGAGGAGCAATAAATGGCAGAGGTGAGAGTTGAATTGAATTGTGGTAACTGTGGTAATGACTATATATTAGAGTATGATGATGAAATAAACGAAGCATACTCAGAACCAACTGTCTGTCCGTTTTGTGAATATCCGATTGACGAAATAGATGATAGTGATATGTATGAAGATTACGATGAATTTGAAGGGATAAAAGATTTTGCCGAAAAAGATTGAATACACTAACAAGTGGCAGTTTAATGGAGAAGACTTTGACACAGATAATATAGGTAATGCCGAAGGGTTTGTCTATGTTATTGAGAGTCCAGACGGTCGATACTATATCGGCAAGAAGTTTTTCTGGTCTATCAGAAAGGTTAAAGGTTTTATCAGAAGAAAGAAGAAAGAATCTGATTGGAAGAACTACTATGGTAGTAGTGACAATCTAAAAGAACTTGTTGAACTGTATGGTAAAGACCAATTCAAAAGAGTTATCATCTCATTACACAAAACAAAAGGTGACTGTAATTACGAAGAAGTAAGACAACAGTTTATACATAATGTGCTTGAAGATGAAAGATTTATTAATGACAACATTAATGGCAAGTGGCATAGAAAACCACAACATATTATTGATGATAGAATAATTAATGATATGTATGATTTGACTGAAGAGATGAATAAGGGTATAATGAACTGATGAAAATTAGAGAATTTAATGGGGTGAAGAAATTTAAGTTTCTTCCTACAGACACAGATACAAACGCAGTAAGACTTAGAGAACTAGAATGGTTAGCACCAATGATTCGTAAAGATTCTTATTGTATGGAGTTTGGTGTTTTTGAAGGAACAACAATTAACGCAGTTGCGAAAGCAAGACCAGACCTAAAGATTTATGGTTTCGATTCTTTTGAAGGTCTACCTTCTGATTGGGATATGGGACAGAAGAATGTAAGAGCAGATGCGTTTGATAGAAAGGGAGAATATCCAGATGTTGAAAACAATGTTGTCTTGGTTAAAGGTTGGTTCGATAAAACGGTTCCTCATTTCAAAACTGCTCACGATAGAGGGGATATTGGTTATCTACATATTGACGGAGATATTTACGAATCTGCCAAAGTAGTTTTAGATGAGTTGAACGACTGGATTGTTCCAGGAACTATAATTAGATTCGATGAACTATGTTGTTGGAGATATGCTTTTGGTGAAGCATCACCGAGTGGTAAAGCAAGTAGAGTATTATACACAACTTGGAAAGACCACGAATATAAAGCACTTAATGAATGGTTAGATAAATACGACAGAAAAGTAGCACCACTATGTCGTAACTGGTTTCAGGGAGGAACAGTAATAGTAACACAATGATAGTTTCGCATGAACATAAATTTATTTTTATTAAAACTAAAAAGACTGCTGGGTCGACTTTGGAGAAACTACTCTATCCTTATCTTGGGGACTATGACATTTGCTCTGGCAGTAGTCGAGATAACACACCTTCGTTAGGTATTCAACCAGATACAAATGGTCATATCTGGTGGAACGAAATCAAAGCAAAGTATGCCAAAGGTCAATGGGATACATATTTCAAATTCACAATAGAAAGAAACCCTTGGGATAAAATGGTTAGTGCTTACTATTGGCATAGAAAAATCAAACCACACCTATTTTCTGATATGGACTTTGCGACATATGTCGAAACTTGTAATATGATACCGAACGACCAAGCAATGTATACTGACGGTGGTGGTAGTATCGTTGTAGACAAAATCTATAAGTATGAAGATATGATGGGAATGTATAATGACTTAAACGACCGATTTGGTTTTCAGATAACTGAAGAACAAGTATTCGGTACTAAACTTAAATCAAATATTAGAGAGGTAAAAGACTATCACGACATTTACACACCAAAAGCAATCGAGCAAACAAGAAACGCATTTAGAAAACAAATTGAATTACTCGGATATGAATACTAAATTTTTAGATATATTTCCTATAAAAGTGATGAACAAAGAGTTGGGTATGGATATACCGCAATTAGAAAAACAATGCTTAGATTATATGAGGAATAATATAGGAAGAATAGTCACTAATCGTGGGGGTTATCAGACTAATGAGCTGCCGAAGGAAGAATTTCCAGAGTTAATAGAAAAAGTAGAACAAACTTGTTCTGAATATATGAAAGAAATATTCAAAGCAGATGTTAATATTAAAGTAAGTAATTACTGGATGAATGTTAATAATTACAGAGATTATAATCTAAAACATAATCATCCAGAAACTCTTTTAACAGTAGTTTATTATATTAAAACTCCAGTCGATTCTGGAGACCTTGTGTTAGCAAATAACCCTATGGTACATTGGTGGGGACATCCTTATACAAGAGAAAGTTGGTGGAGTCTTGGATGGTATAATTCTCCTGAACTTTTCTTTCAACCAAGAGAAGATACAATTTTAATATTTCCTGGATGGGTCGACCATCATGTAGAACCTAATTTAAATTCAGATGAACATAGAATATCAATCGCATTTAACACATATGCACCAACACCACAATAATATGAAAGAAGATAGAATAAAATTATTTGTAGGCGTTGACCCAAATGGGTGCGATGCCGAATCACAAATGGTATTAGAATATACCGCAAAGAAAAACTCGTCATTACCAGTTGACATCACTTGGATGCAACACTCCAACGACCCTAAATCACACTGGCATGGTTGGTCGTCTGAAACTTGGGCAACACCGTTCAGTGGTTTTAGATGGGGTATCCCATCTGCTTGTGGTTATGAAGGTCAAGCAATCTATATGGATTCAGATATGGTTATACTTGGCGATTTGGCTGAATTGTGGTATAATGAATGGAACGACAATGCGATAATTCAGATGAAAGGTGACTGGAGAACTTGTGTTGCTAAATGGCATTGTGCTAGAGCAAAGACGGTTCTACCACAGATAGAAGATATTAAAAGAGTACCTAATGCTCATCAACAATTGTTTACTGGGTTACAACACAATCCAGGATTGACACAAGTGTTTGATAGACAGTGGAATAACTTTGATGGTGAGAATGACAAACTAGATGATATAAAGATTTTACATTATACAGATATGTCAACTCAGATGCATCTAAAGTATGCTACTACTCGTTTATCAGAAGAAGGTAGAAAGCATTGGTATGATGGTGAGATAAGAGCACACCGTAGAGGTGATGTTCAGAAGTTGTTTGATACAATGTTGTCAGAAGCAGAAGCAGAGGGTTATACACCTCAGATGTATTATGACTTGAATAACTTAGTTGACTATAAAAAAGAAAGTCAAGCAGGTTATAAATCGAACAACGGTTTTGATGTAACAAAAGGAGAATAATGAGTCAAATTTACGGTGAATTGCCTACACACCCAGTGGTAATGGCTGCTTGTGATAGTAATTATTTTATACAACACGCACCTGCTTTTGTAGCATCTGCTGATAGAGTGAACAAAGATGTTCATATTCACATCGCAAACCCTAACGAAGAAGTATTGTCATTAGCAGGTATTTTAAACGCAACATCAAAAATTAAGGTAACATATTCTTTTAATTCTTTGAATCTACCACCAGACCCAGAACAAGCAAGAACTTATTATGCTTGTTTAAGATTCTTAGTCGCACCTACTATTCTACAAACAGCAGGTCAAATGTTAATACTTGACATTGACGGTATGTGTATGAATGACTTTAGTTTCCCAGAAGCACCCGTTGGTTTCTATCCAAGAGAACCTCTACAAGGAACAGTTGGTTGGGAAGCAGAAGGTACTGCTGTAGCAGCAGGTGCAGTTTACTATAATAAGTTTGGTATGAAATACGCAATGAAAGTTGCTGAAGAATTAGGTAACCTACCATTAAAATGGTTTGTAGACCAAATAGCATTATCTCGTGTCTTAGGTAATGTTGAAGAAGCACATCATTTTGATTCTGAATTTATGGATTGGGAGTTTAAAGAAGGCACGACTATCTGGACTGGTAAAGGTCCGAGAAAGTATGACAACCCTACTTATGTTGCTAAGAAAAAAGAATTTGATATGGCACTATCAACTCTATTAAAAACTAAGAAAAAAATTGTTCTTAAACCAAGACTCGATATACCATTCAAAAAGTTTGGTCTTGAAATTGCTAACAATGAACTACCAGAAATCAGAACGCATTGGAAAAAATTCGTAGATAATATAGAAGATGTTGACCTATTAATTGAAATGCCTCGTTGGACATTCAATCGAACTATATGTAAATTCTTTTGGGGTAATTATATAATGTATGTTCCGCATGTAGAAAAGAAACAATGGGGCGGAACTGATAATTGTGTTTATTATATGCAAACAGTCTTCCCTTGGTTATTTACTGTAGATAAGATAGGATGGGCAGGTGGTTCAGAGTATCAACATACTTACGATACTAATAGACAATGGGATGAATCAGCATTTAAAACCTTACAAAAATATATGAAAGAGGGTGGAACAAAGTTTGCTCAACCAAATAAAGAATGGAAAGAAGAGGATAAATACATATTAGTTCCATTGCAGTTACCACACGACGAGACTATTAAGTGGCATTCTGATATTAGTGTAGACCAGTTTGTAAATAGATTATGTATGTGGGCAGATAGTGAAGATGGTGTTAAGATTGTATTTAAAGGTCACCCAGTAAACTTAGAAAGTATGGAACCTTTAAAAGAAATCATAAGTAGTTATAATAATGTTCGTTATGTAGATGATTGCTCAATACACGATATGATAGAACAAGCAGAAGCAGTCTATGTAATTAACTCTGGAACTGGTCAAGAAGCAATGTTGTTTGAAAAGACCGTTGTAACTTTTGGTAGATGTGATTATGACCAAGTAACTATCAAAGGTATTGTCACTGACTTAGACTTCACTTGGGATGCGGTTAAGTTAGATGATAAAGAGAAACGAGTAGAGTCATATATGAAATGGTATGACTGGTTTGTTAATGATATATGTATAGGAGCATAAATGGCAAAGGTAGTAGGAAAGGTAATTGTTCATAGAAAACAGAAACACACAAGTATTGGTAATGGTTTGTTGAAGACTTCATCAATGAATAAGAACAAAAGGGTAAGTCATAAAAAATACAGAGGGCAAGGCAGATGAATATCAAATTCGTTGATGTCAGTAAAGACTTATGCGAAACTTGTAAACTAGCATTTAAAGGGGGTTGTCCAGTATATCCACCTTTAAACTTAGTTGAATATTGTATTAATTATAAGAAAAAGAAATGAATTATATAAAAGAATATCCAGATTATGTTTACTATAATCAAATACAAAAGAATATGGATGGGTATCACAATTTCCTTGATGAAGTTGAAGAAGAAGCAAAGAATACTCAAACAGAACATGGAAGTATTGGTTTTGATGATGAACAAAAACACGACATAAGTATAAGAAATTGTTCAGTAAAATGGTTACACTCATTTAATTTAAGGCAAAAGATTAATGACCTTTTTTGGTTGACTAATATTGAGAATTTTGGTATAAACATACAATCTGCTATGGAAATGCAATACACTGTATATAATGGTAATAACAATAATGGAGAATACTATCATTGGCACGCAGACTCAGGATTATTGAACAGAGGTAGTTATGTGAGGAAATTAACATGGATAACACTTCTAACAGATTCTAGTGAATTTGAGGGTGGTAAATTACAGATACAATCTGATGATTTAACAAACCCAGAAACTAAACATGAAACTTTTCTACATCACACTATTCCAGAGGAAAGATTTTCTAAAGCAGGAGATACCATAATATTTCCGAGTATTAAAAGACATAGAGTAACTCCAGTCACTTCAGGAATTAGAAAAACATTAGTGAGTTGGTGTTATGGACCCGAATGGGCTTGACAACCAAAAGAAAATGTTGTATAATATAATATATTATAATAATTGGAGTATATTATGTTAGAAGTGGGTAAGTTAGAAACTAAAGAATCTCAAGACAAGTGGTTGAGAAAACAATGTAGAGAATACATTGCGGGTTGGTGTGATGCGAATGCGAATGTAGACTTACAACAACCTAGAACTTTTAATAGTGATAAGTATGCTCAATACTTACACGGATACGCAGACCAAAGATATAATGAAGCAAGAATCAATTGATAAAATAGTTTTAATGGTTAAGAACTCTCCTCTCTTTCCAGAAGATGTGAAAGAAGAGGTTCTTAATGATGTTAGAAACGATATGGGTAAAGATTGGAAAGAACCAACTTTATTGGATAATAGATATCTAAGAAACTATTATAACAATATGTTTAAGTAGAGGTTAATGATGCAAGAACAACAAACAGTTTATATACTAAGAAATGCTTTGAGTGAAGAAGCATGTCTACTTCTGTCTACAGAAATGAAGATTCATCGCAGTTGTCAATCATTGACATCAGAAGAAGATGTTATGAGTGGTGATGGTCAAGTAAATAACTCATTCAGTAAATATGCGTCGTTAGGTAATGAAGCAATTTTACTTCTGATGAATCAAAAAGCAAATGAAATTTTTGGCGAAGAATTAGAACCTACATATTCATATTCAAGAATAATGACAGCTGGTGCTACTATGCCAAGGCATGTCGATAGACCAGAATGTTCTCATTCAGTTACTATATGTTTACAAAAAGACAAACATAATACTCCATATCCAATTTATATGGGTGGTGAACAAGTTGAACTAGAAGTTGGTGATGCGGTTTTCTACAGAGGTTGTGAAGTAGAACATTGGAGAAATGCTTATGAAGGTGAAGAACATATTCAAGTGTTTCTTCATTACACACCTAAAGGCAGTGGTCTGATTTACGATGGTAGACCTTTTGTCAACTTTTCGAAGGATTAGTATTGTATTGTAAAAGATGGGTAGTATATTTTGAAGACGGAACATCAAAGATTGTTTGGGGTAAAACCAAACGAGATGTTTACGAACAATTTGAACACGGTAAATATATAAAACCGTTTAAAATAAGAAGTGTATTTCAAATGAATAGGAGTTATAAATGAAAGGTGATAAAATCCCTTATGCCAATTTTATTGGTAGAGAAGGCGATGCTCTTCCAGGAGAAGACTTGGGTGGGTGTCCAATCGGTGGTTTCTTTAAAGAACAAGATACCGATTCAATCTTTAATGGTAAACGAGTAATCGTATTTGCTCTTCCTGGAGCATTCACACCAACTTGTTCTTCACAACAACTTCCTGGATATGAAAGGATGTATGATGAGTTTAAAGAAAAGGGTATTGACGAGATTTATTGTTTATCAGTAAATGATGGTTTTGTTATGAACGCATGGTTTGCTCAAGAAGGTGTAACTAAAGTAAAACCACTATGTGATGGTAATGCTGACTTTACTCGTCAGATGGACGGTAAGTTAGTTGGTCTGAACGACAATGGTTTTGGTGTTCGTTCTCGTAGATATGCTATGATTGTTAATGATGGAGTTATTGAGGAACAGTTTGATGAACCAGAATCTGGTGGTGACCCATATGGGGTTTCCTCACCAGAGTCGGTGATGGACTACCTCAATGCTAAGTAATATAATAGATTATACAGTTGCCAGTTTTTTACTGGCACTGTTCTTTATAGGGGTAATGTTTGTGTTACCGTTTTATTTAATCTATATAATCTTAGGTTTTACTTGGGATTGTTTCATGGAAAAAGACTGCGTTAAATGATTATATTATCATTAAATAGAAATCACAATGGTTCTGTTTGTATTTTAAAAGATGGCGATATAATATATCATTCGGAAGAAGAAAGACATTCTAGAATAAAGTTTGATTCTACACCTTATAAAAGTTTAATTAAAGGATTACAGTTGGTAGATAGTATCGATTATCTATTAATTACTGGTTTGGAAAATGATAATACAAAAGACTTCTATGTAACTCTTGTTGAAAAACATACTAAAGGCAAATTTGAAGTTATAGTAGATGATAGTCAACATCATCTTTGGCATGCAGCAACTGGGTTTTATAATTCTGGTTTTGAAAAAGCAGTAATAGTAGTTATGGATGGACACGGCGCCAAAGTAGAAGAAACCCCTAGTGTTTTTGACAAACCTTTAGTAGAAATTGAAAGTGTTTATGTTGCCGAATATCCTGATAAGTTTACAGAAATTTACAAAAAAGATAATAGTGATTCAAATCATATAAGTCTTGGATTTATGTTCGAAACATTAAGTGATAAAATATTTGGTGATAAGGTTTCGGCAGGTAAAGTTATGGGATTATCTTCATATGGTAATGACAAAAATTATCCGTTAAATTTTAATATACTCAGTGATGGTATTAAACTCGAAATCGATTCAGAAATTAATCCTCTAGATGCTTCACTAACACTTCAAACACACGCAAACAAAAGAATTAAAAATATATTAAAAAATGCTGTAATAGACAGTGGGTGTAATAATATAGTCTTTACTGGTGGAGTAGCACTCAACTGTGTTGCTAATTATGAATATTTAAAAGTAAAAGATGAGAATGTTAATTTCTATGTAGAACCAATATCAACAGATGATGGAACATCGTTTGGGTATGCGAAATTATATCATCATAGTGTAACACAAGATATGACAATTAGAAAGCAAACAAAGGTATACTATGGTTTAGAATATAATATAGATAATATTGAAGGTAATGTGGTAAATTATTCTGATGTTGCTAAACTTCTGACAGAAGGTAAAATAATATCAATGTATCAAGGTGGAGCAGAATCAGGTCCTAGAAGTTTGGGTAACAGAACTATTTTGTTTGACCCTCGTGTAAAGAATGGTAAAGAGATTGTAAATAAAGTTAAAAAGAGAGAAGAGTTTAGACCGTTCGCAGGAACAATATTACAAGAACACTTACACGATTGGTTTGATATGAAAGGATTAGACGAATCACCGTTTATGATGTATGCTGTAAATGTGAAAGAAGATAAAGCAGATTTGATTCCTTCAATTATCCATGTTGATGGAACTTGCCGTATACAATCATTAAAGAAAGAAACTAATGAACATTTTTATAATTTGATACAAGAGTTTTATAAACAAACTGGTATTCCAGTCTTATTTAATACAAGTTTTAATCTTGCGGGTGAACCGATAGTAGAAACCCCACAAGACGCAATTAAAACTTTGAATAATTCTGATATCGATTATTTGTATTTTCCAGAAAAAAACATTATTATATAGGAGTTAACAATGTTAAAGACAAAGGATTTTATTAAAGATTGGACAAGTCGTAAATGGCATCGTATTCATACATGGAAAGCAGGAACTGGTAAGTTTATTAAGAAAGTTTTAAACAGAAAACTTAGGCATACAAAGGTAGATATTGACGAATAACCCTATAAAAAAAGTGAGTATTATTACTTGACAAACCCCCTAAATGTGTTATAATGTAAATATAGAAAGTTAAGAGAGTATTATGAATAAAGTGAAAGAATTTCTAACTGCTGAGTTTATTGGGTCTGTATTCGGTTTAGTCGGTGCTTTTCTGATTGCCTTAGATATCAAAGAAGCATTCTTCGTTTTCTTAGTGACCAATGTGATGTTTATTAAGATGGGTTTTGAAAAGAAACTTAGATACTTCACCATATTACAGTTTGCGTTTTTAACTTCTACCATTATTGGTATTGTGAGGAACTTCTTATGAGTAAAGGAAAGTGGATAGTGCCGTTACCAGACGGAACTACAAGAGAAATGCCTTTTGATGAATATATAAAATTATCAGAAGAAGAGAAACAAACATTCAATGGTTGGGTTGGTAATAAAGAAACTAAAAAGGAAGAACCAATTGGTATCCCAACTTCAAGTTTAGAGGAGTTTTTCAAATGATTAAACAATTTTTTCAAATCTTTGCTATTGCGTTTACATTCTTATTTGTCGCTTCAGTTACACTTGACTCGAAAGCAACTGTCATTGAAGCATTTGTAACAATTAGTGATGAGTTAGAAAAAAATATATTATATCAAGACTCTACAATTGTTGTAACTAAGAATGGAGTCTATAGTAAAAGAACTGGTAATAAAATAATCTTCACCCCTGCTGATGATTGGGTTGAAGAAGACTTTTTTACTCAGCAACAAAAATATTGTGAAAAGGAAAGTAAATGATTAATGTTATGTTTGTAGGTTGGTTATTGATACTAGCACTAATGTTGACTGGTTGTAACACAACTTACGATTATGCGATGATAGTCTAAATGACAAAAACTGAAGCAGTAAATTCGGTTAAGGTAATCGAAGACTATTTCTCAAACTTCGAAAACATCGAAGAGTATATCCGTCAACAAAAATTATTAAAGATGGAAGATATCCCTGCGAGTCTTCCAGGCATGGGTATTGAAACAGACTTGTTTGACGAGTTTGATATGTCACCACAAGATATGGACTTTGAACTTGTGCCAATGAGAGAAGGTCTGTGGAATCAATACATCAGTATAATCTCAAGTCATGCGAATATGACAAGCATCCCAGGAAAGACTATCAAACTAGGTGTTAAAGAAAAGAACACCAATAAGTATGTCGGATTCATTCGACTGGGTTCTCCAGTAATCAATATGAAACCCCGTAATCAACTACTTGGTAATGTCCCAGAGTTGACAAGTTTTAATAAGCATGTTATAATGGGGTTTGCGATTGTACCATCCCAACCGTTTGGTTTTAATTATTTGGGTGGTAAATTGTTAGCAGGCATTTCTACTACACACGAAGTAAAAGAAATGATTGACAAAAAGTATGGAACTAATATAGTGATGTTTGAAACAACTTCTCTATATGGTAACAGTAAATCTGCTAGTCAGTATGACGGTATGAAACCTTTCCTTAGATTTAAGGGTTTGACTGATTCAGATTTTATGCCAACAATAATTGGTGAGTCGTTTGACAAACTATGTGAAGTTGCTAATCACGAAATGATTTGGGACATCACAGTTTCTTCACCGAAGATGAAAGCAATGAATCAGATAGTTGGTAAAATTAAACGAACACTTGATGGTGATGATTTAGAACACTTTAAGAATGTAGAAACGAATGCTAAGAAGTTAATTGAACAGAAAAGATATTATTATAGTAACTATGGCATTGAAAATTTTGTAGACATAGTTAACGGTAAGACAGACACTATAAATAGGGCAGAGAACTATGATAGGTATAGTTTAGATAATTTCATCGAATGGTGGAAGAAGAAAGCAACCAAACGATGGGATAGTTTAAGAACGGATGCCAGACTGAGGAGAGATATAGAAGTTTGGTCTAATAATAAAAATATAGATATAATAAGATAATGTTAATAAGTAAATACTATAAAGATGATGGAACAGTAGCAGAGGTTCATACTAATCAAGTAGACGAAGATAAGGTTTATAATTATATAGTCTATAAAGATAAAAATGGAATATTCCACAAAGAAATATTTCAAAATAAATCTGTAAGTTATGTTGAAGATGCTGCTGAAAATTATGCGTTAGGAATTAAGGAGTTGAATGATGCCGACAAAAGGTAAGATTGAAGGTCATAAAAATGGTCACTACATCGCAGGTGTAGATACTGAAAGTGCTAATCATAAAGAAGGTAAAAGATACTTACACGGTAAGAGAAGACCAGACCTAGATGCTCTCGAAGCAGGGGATCCAGATAATAATGCTACAGATTGGTCTACCGACTTTTTAGGCAAAATTAATGGATCCAATAATTGATTATGAAAGAGGGATACACCCTCTTTGTGGAAAAGATGTTAAGGTTCATAAAGATATAATCATAACACCTTTTTACACAAAAGAATATTGTGACTCACTTATTCAGTATTGTAAAAAGATAGATAATTATTTTTTCTTGAGTGAAGACCAATATACTAATAAGAGTTTGTGGATGCATATGTTCAGTCAAATATGGTATTGGAAATATGCTACTCATTGTAAAGAATATTTAAAACCAGTAATCGACAAAGAGTATTGGGAACATTCTTACAAAGGTATCTCTCCACCATTTATTAATAAATATTCATTAAATGAAGAATCGCAAGATGATATGCCACTTCATTGTGATGAAAGTGGTATTTCAATTGTTGTAAAATTAAACGATGATTTTGAGGGCGGTGATTTGGTATTTCCTAGACAAGAAATAGGAAATAAAGACTTCCCAGTAGGAACTATTTTTATTTTTCCTGGATGGGCAACACACCCACATTATGTTTCCAAATTAACTGCTGGAAATGATAGATATTCGTTGGTAGGGTTTTCTATACCACCTTCGTGGGAAGATAGTCCGAATGTAATTAAATTTTAATATAGGAAGTGATATGGGATTGAAGGTTATTGATGATAGTGAAAAGGTAGACATCGGTCCATCAAAAGATGGCACTTATGAAGGTGCTATGGGTGGGACTGAGTTGATGAATAAAGCATTATATGATAGAGTTGATAATGATTTACTCGATGAATTTAATATTATCAAATCTCGTGTTCGTTGGGTAGACCCTAATAAGAAAAACATTCTTTGGTTACACGATACTTGGGACGACCCAGAATCGCAACATCTAAAAGATGCTGAACAAAGAAAACGATTTGCTAAATTAGTTTTCGTATCGAACTATCAATTACAAACTTATAATCTTGCTTTAGGTGTTCCTTATGCCGAATCGAGAGTATTAAGAAATGCGATTGACCCAATTGAGTTTAAAGAGAAAGACAATGATACCATTCGTATCATTTATCACACAACTCCACATAGAGGTCTGAATCTAGTCTATGCGGGTGTAGCAGAAGTTGCTAAGCACATACCTAATATCCATTTAGATGTTTACTCATCGTTTGAAGCATACGGTTGGAAAGAAAGAGACAAACCTTATGAAGAACTCTTTCAACAAATCAAAGACCACCCTAATATGACTTATCATGGATATCAACCTAATGATGTGGTAAGAAGTGCGTTACAAGAAGCACATATATTTGCTTACCCTTCTATATGGCCAGAGACTTCTTGTATCTCTGCACTTGAAGCAATGAGTGCTGGATGTGAAGTGGTTTGTCCTAACTTCACAGCATTAACAGAAACAACTGGTAACTTCGCAAGAATGTATCAGTGGTCAGAAGATTTAAATGAACATGCCAATGTCTTTGCGAATAATCTATATGCTGCTGTTCAACAGCATCGTGATGAAATGTTACAGAAGAAATTAATCTTTCAAAAGAATTGGGTTGATAATTTTTACAATTGGGATTTAAGAGCAGCAGAATGGACAGATTTTCTACAGACATTGAAGTAATTGATAATTTAGTAGACGAAGATTATTGCTACTACATAATAGATAAATTATATTATGCCAAAGATGTTTGGAACATTGCTTATGATGAAAATACAATAAGTAAAAATTACACTTGGAATAAGGTTTCTAATAAATCAGATACTGGATTTCTTTTTTTGAGTTATTCAAAAGATGCTACTGATGAAAAGAATAAAAAATATGCTTGGTTGACTTCTTTAGTAGATTATATCTATTTTAGATATTTACAATCTAGTAAGTATGAATATAAAAATCCTGAATTACATAGAGTGTTATTTAATTACTATAACACTGGTTCTGATGGTATTGACCATACTGATGCTACAGACCCAAATGTTCGAAGTGTTACCATAAACTTATATAATAATGATGGTGGAACTTTAGTTGAAAATGAATTTGTGCCTTCACAAGTCGGAAGAGGTGTTGCTTTCAATTCAAATATTAGGCATAGAGGAGTAGGTCCGACCGAAGTTAAACAAAGATTTGCTGTAAATGTAGTTTTTACTTATGATGATGTTAGACTTAAAACTTGACTTCTTCTCTTTATTATGGTATACTTGACACTATGAAAAAATTAATAGCAAAAATCAGACGATTCTTTAATTGTAAATCTGAGCACTGTAAACACTGGACGGTCTTCAAAATATTTAAGAAGAAACCAGATTACAGAGCATTGTATGAAGAACAATTGAAGATGACTCAAAAGTGGGAGTTTCGATATAATAAACTATATCGACAACTAATGTTAATATGTAGAGAAGCAGAGGAGAGAGTAGATGGCAACGAAGACACCAAAGTATAGTAATGTTCACCCTTCAGTTTTAGCACTTCCTGATGATAACGAGTTAAGTCGTGTCAATGTGCGTGGTTGGATTAAACATCAGAAAGAATTACTTAAAGTAGAAATGTATAACTTCCGTAGAGGTTTAGGTAAGAATACTCTTGCGAATATCGGTAAGATTAAAGGTTACATTTCTCAATTAGAATACTATCTTGCTAACGGTGATTATGTAGCAAATTTTTGGGGTGAAAAAGAAAACAACCCAGTATCTAAACAATGTATTGCGATGGCATATGATAAAGACGGCATGCCGAAAAGAACGATAGGTGTCTACTATCCAGATGTCGGTGCTGTATGGACAAAGGAAATGGAAAGTGGCTATCAACATTTATTATAGTCAAAACAGAAAGTGGGCAAATGAACTGTGTGATTATGAACCACAACCTCTACTAACTTCAGAATATTATAAAAGTCTTCCTTTTAATACTTACAGAAGATGTTATTCTAATTTAGAATATTTTAAAAATGTTTTTATTATGAAGTCTCCATTCAAATTTGATATGAGATTAGAAAACGAATCTCTAAAAACTTATAGAGACCAAGAATGGTTTGATAATTATATAGACTTGGTTCATTCTGATGAAGGTGTTATACAATTTTTGTTCGGCACAACATTCTTTTCTGATTCTGATGTCGAAATGAGTCAAATACCTGCCAGTTTACACAACAATAGTTTTACAAGAAATACAAGATTACTTTCTGGAACAATGAATATATCAAAATGGTTTAGACCAGTCCATGCCGCAATATTATGGACAAATGACTTTGATGTAGAAAATAATGATGCTTTATTTTATCTAAAATTTCATACGGATGAAAAGATTAACTTTAAGAAATTTAAAATGAGTGAAGAGTTAGAAGATTATCAAAATGATTGTATGACTTTAAAGCAAAAACAACCAAGATTAAATTTCAAAAAAATCTATGATATGTTTACAAAACGGAATTTTAATGATAAAATAATGAAAGAGATTAAGAAAAATCTTATGGAGTAAATTATGATTTTAGTTGACTTTAGTCAAATAATGGTTTCTAACGCCATGATTAACATGGACAAGAAAGAAACTACAGTGAATGAAGATTTGTTAAGACATCAGATATTGAATAGTCTTAGACAAATCAAAGTAGATTATGGTAAAGAATATGGTGAAATGGTTATCTGTGCTGACGACCGTCACTATTGGAGAAGAGATATCTTCCCTTACTATAAAGCATTAAGAAAAGAAGGTAGAGACGAATCCCCAATCGATTGGCAACAAGTCTATGGTGTATTGAATAAGATAAGAGATGAGATTAAAGAATACTTCCCTTATCGAGTTATACAAGTAGAGAAAGCAGAAGCAGATGATATTATCGGTGTTCTTTGTAAAGAGTTTGGTGTTCAGTTAATGAACGAAGTTTCAGAAAAGATTCTGATTATATCTAGTGATAAAGACTTTCAACAACTACAAAAATTTGTAAATGTTAGTCAATGGTCAACCATTCAAAAGAAATGGGTGAAGGTAGATAATCCAGAAGCATACTTAAAAGAACATATCATTCGTGGTGATAGAGGTGATGGTGTGCCTAACATATTAAGTGAAGACAGTGCGATTGTATCACACTCAAGACAATCACCCATACTTTCAAAAAAACTCGAAATATGGTTAAATCAAGACCCTCAGGACTTCTGTGAAGGCGATATGTTGAGAAACTATAAGAGAAATGAACAGTTGGTAAATCTTGATTTAGTGCCAGATAATATTTCAGAAGAAATACTAAATACTTATTATAATTATGACATACCGAAGAAAAACGGTTTACTAAATTATTTTATTAAGAACAGATTGAAAAATCTAATGGAAGTGATTGGAGACTTTTAATGAATAAATTATTTCATCATATTTTTAAAGAAGTCCATAATGCGAAAAGCAGAAAAGACAAGATTGCGGTTCTACATCATTACAGTAGTCCAGCATTAAAACAAGTATTGGGTTATACTTACGACCCTAACATTGTATGGGATTTACCAGAAGGTAATCCACCATATAAAGAACTGGAAGCAGACGACGAAGGTTGTATTGACTTACAAGGTGAACTGAGAAGATTCTATCTTTTCTTTAAAGGTGGTAACGAAGGTTTGAAACCAATGAGAAGAGAAATGCTGTTTATCGAACTTCTACAGTCTTTAGACCCTCGTGATGCGAAAGTAGTTTGTATGATGAAGAATAAGAAACTTGAATATAATGGTTTGACAAAGAAACTTGTTCAGGATGCTTTCCCTAACTTAGGAGCAAATTGGTAATGAATCCAGCAGTAATTATTGGAAACGGTGTAACAAGAAAACAGATTGATTTAAATAAGATTGGTAAGCAAGCAAAGAAGTTTGGTTGTAATGCTCTTTACAGAGAGTTTGATAACTATGACTTTTTAGTTGCTATTGATGAAGGTATGATTGGAGAACTGTTAGAGAATGTTTTACACAAAGCATCTTTAATCATTCCACCAGAAGAAGATAGATACGAAGAGAATACGGGTCGTAGAAACAACGCAGGTATGGTTGCGATGAAAGAAGCAATCAAAATGAAACACGATACATTATATTGTTTAGGTTTCGACTTCATTCTTTCTGGTGAGATATCAACTGATAATGTATTTAAGAACTCTGACAACTACGGTCCAGAGACACATGCGAGAGAAGAAGATAATTTTCATAGAGTTAGATACTTAGAATGGTTTGCTTCTCAACATAAGAATGTAACATTTATATTTGTTGTTCCAGATGAGAACATCGGTGATGTGAAACCTATTGAAGGATTTAATATTACTGCTATGAGAACAAGAGACTTTATTAAGAAACTGGAGAGTTAAATGGCAATTTTAATCGAATATCAGAACTACATTTATCTTGGATTTTTAGCATTCGCAACTGGTGCTTCTTATTACTTTGGTAATCAAAGAGGTTATACTGACGGTATGAATCAGATTGTGATTGATTTAATGAATGATGGTTACATCGATAGAGAAGGTGTATTCATTCCTAAACCAAGAAGGGATAAAGACTCCCAAGAATAGTATTCAATGGGGGCTTAAACCGTTATACTATATTATAATTTCTTAGATTTCTAAAAACTCAAAAAAACCCATCATCGAAAAAATCGATAGTAGAGTCCTTTTACTATCGAAAAAAACATCACTTTTTTTAAAAAAAACGCTTGACTTTTCCGTAAAGTCTGATATACTGTAAGTATGAAGATTGAGAGAAAAACAAATATTTTAACTAACGAGGTGTCTATGAATACTGAAATCAAAAAACTATTTACTACTATTGCTGAGTCTTACGAGACTTTCTTTGAAAATTCGTTCTTTAACGAACCAGATATCCTTAAACATAAAGATGAACGAGTCAAAGAGTTTGCTGACTCTCTTTACATTGATATGAAAAGAAAATACATTCGTATTGCTACTCGATGGACTGCTCACGGTGGTAGTGGCCATACTTGGGGTTACATTGAGAAAGAAACTGGTGAGTTTTGTATCAATGCTACTCCTTCTGCGAAATTTAAGAAGTCTAGGGGTAACATCTTTAAACCAGAGACTTGGGGAACTGTTCGTTGGACTGGTCCTACTTACTTAAACTAAGGAGAGAGATTATGACTTTTGATGATTTAATTGGTAAACATTTGAATATGACAGTCGATTTTGATGCTAAGACTGGTAAGAGTATTATTGGTAAACAATTCATCGACGACCTACGAGAAGGTCCGATGGGTGAGAATGTTGTGATGTTGCGTAGGGAAGGTGCTGATTCTGTCCCAGTATCAGTGTCTAAGTTCCTAAGTGTTGTTGAAGAAAACTGTAAAATATACGGTGAAGATGTTGTTTTTGCTGACATATAACCCCACAACAAACGAGGGTTTATTTCGAAAAAAAGTGTTGACAAAATTTGACAGTGTGTTATAATATGTATGTTGGTAATGAGAAAGGAGAAGAAAAATGATTGACGGTTTAGTGATTGACATTGAAGAGTTATTTGCTGAAGGTTATACAGTCGAAGAGATTGCCAAGATGCTCGGTGTTGCTGAGAGTATTGTGAAGACTGTTGAAGAAGAATTAGAAAACATATAGGAGAGATTATGATTACTGGATTGATTGCTGTTTTAGTTATTACTGCGTTGGCATTGCCTTTAAAGTTTGCTGTTCCGAGACGACCAGTTCCCATCACTATTGATGATGTTACTGCTACTGGTTGTGATATGATTGCTTTTGTTCCGAGGATTAAGTAATGTTGAACACAGAAACTTATAGAGATTATATTTTGGATGGTGTAGTGTCCAAGTGTTGTGGTTCTGAGATTCT
>Ga0181566_10001467_pt1 | contig 19436 bp, 18 predicted proteins | sample 101ome_15_FD_133762 | JGI IMG/M metagenome (GOLD analysis project Ga0181566, IMG submission 133762) | Coastal salt marsh microbial communities from the Groves Creek Marsh, Skidaway Island, Georgia - 101402AT metaG (megahit assembly) | ecosystem: Environmental > Aquatic > Marine > Intertidal...
CGACGCCGCGCGAGACGGCTGACTCGGGACGGATGACACGCCGCGGTGTGGCGAGCGTCACTCGTCGACGTCGTCGCGAGGCGAGGACGCGATCGACCGCGCGCGCGCCTCGCGACGACGACGAGGGCCCTCGGCGCGACTCGGCGCGACGCGCGACGACGTCGATGCGCGCGTCCGACGACGAGAGACGGGCGACGAATGAGATAACGGTTTTAAATCCACTCGTTCCATCTCTTCGAACGTCCGCGCCGTTGGTGCCCGCGGCGTCGCCGCCGACGCACCGTGGACACGCCGTGCGCGCGAACCACGAATCGTTGCTTCGTCGACGCGGCGCGGTGTCGTCGTCGACGAGCGTCGGGTTCGACGTCGTGAACGCGAGCTCGGCGGCGGCGGCGGAGCTCGCGAACCGATGTCGACGCGGCGACGTCTCGGGGGCGCTTCGCGTCGCGAGCGAGGATCCGGGGGCGGTGAACGGGATCGTGGACGGCGATGGACGTCGACCGTTGCACGTGGCGGCGACGACAGGGCATGCGGGGGTGGTGGATGCGCTGTTGTCGCGGGGCGCGGAGCCAGACGCTCGATGTCGGCGAGGCCGAACGGCGCTGCACGAGGCGGCGAGGGGTGGGCACGCGGCGTGTGCGCGCGCGATTTTGCGCGCGCACAGAGAGTACGGATCGTATCACGGGGCGGTGGGTCGACGCGCGGACGCGAACGCGAGGGATACGTCGGGGAAGACGCCGCTGCACGAGGCGCGGTCGCGAGAAATCGTCGAGGCGTTGCTTCGCGAGGGCGCGGATGGGTCGATTCGTCAGGGCGACGGGTCGAACGCGGTGCACCTCGCGTGCGACCGCGCGGACGGATGGGCGGTGGAGGCGCTGTTGGGGTGCGGCGCGGATTGCGACGCGAGAGACGGCGTAGGGCGGACGGCGTTGCATCGCGTGCAAGACGCTCGGTCGGCGGCGGCGCTGTGCGCGTGCGGCGCGGACGTGGACGTCGTCGACAACGAGGGATACACGCCGTTGCACATCGCAGCGATGGAGGGAAAGCCGGAGATCGTTGCGCCGCTCGTCAACGCGGGCGCGCGATTGCGGGCGAGAACGCGAAAACGCGGGAGCATCATTCCGGGCGCCACGGCGGCGGATTTGGCGGCGAAATTCGGCCACGACGAAGTCGTGCGTTTGCTCGAGGAGTCCAAGCAGTTCTCGAGGGAGGCGTATCTCTTGACGCTCGCGGTGAATCACAACGAAGCGCGGTTTCAGAAACAAATGCGACGCGCGAGCGAGAGGCGCGTCGGACTCGTGTGGGGGTTACTTGCGGCGTGCGTCGCCGTGCTGTTGGCGCTCTTGGTCGGTCACTTTTGGTTCGCCGAGGCGAAGAGAGAGTTGAAGGAATGGCGAAAAATACGCGAATCAAAGGAAAAGGCGAAGGCACAAAAGTTGAAACAGCAAGAAGCGGCGAAAAAGGCTGAATTGAAACGGAAACTAAAGGCTGAGGCGGACGCCAAGGCGTGGCAAGAGTCCGCGCGTCAGCACGTTGAACGCGTCTTACGATGCGGCGTGCACGGTACACTGAAAGAGGGCGTGAAAAAAGGCGGCGTGCACCGATGTATTCTTTTCGGGCAAGACGGTCAGGGTCTCTCGGCAGAGGCGAGCGCGGCGTGCGGCGTTTGCGTCGACTTCTTACGAGAGTTGCGCGAACGTCTCGATCAGTCTCACAAAACCAAATCCGAAGCGGAGCTGGACCTTGAACTGAGTGGCGCGTGCGAAAAGAGCACCGGAAGGTCGGTGAAAGTCTGCGACGCGCTCATGGCGTCGCGCAAAGACGTCAACAGACAAATGGCGTTCGGCGCGCCGCCGGCGAAGATTTGTGAACGCGTGGGTGCCAAGAATCCAGAACTGTGCGCGATTAAACCGCCAAAGGAGGGTGATTTGACGAGCGACGGGAAGGGCGACGTCGCGGCGCGAGAGGCGTTTAAAAAACTATCCGTATTCATACATCCGGATAAACACGACAATTCGGAGGCGGCCACGGAGGCGTTTAAAATGTTAAACACTGCGCGGGCGTACATGGACTCGAAAGCCAAGCTCGACGCAAAGCGGAGACAAGCCAAGGCGAAGGGCGCGGGCGATCAGCGATAGTTAGCATACCGCGTAGCGTTACGATTCTAGATTACAATTGATCACCTATTTTTGTCTATGCGACTTCCGAGCGCCTATTATTTTAACGCCTTCGTTGCGCGCGCTCCACATCGTTTGTATGGCGGATAAATTTCGCGTTTGTCTGTATCTCGACGCGTTGGCGAGCGTCTTCTGGCTTTGTTCGTGCATCTGGATCGCATGCACGTACGCCGTCTTCTTCTCCGGCGCTTTGTTGGCGTCATCTGGTTTCTTGTGCGAAAAAAGACTCGCCCACGACGTTTTGTTACCCGCGGTTTTGGACGAGGCGTCGGCGGCGATCGCTCTCTTCTCCGTCTCGATGATATCATGCTCGATGCGTTCGATTGCGCGTTTCGCGCGCACTCTTCGACCCAAGACGCACGCCGCGATGACGGCAAAGATGGCGAAGGCGCCACCGATCGTGATCAGCGCGATGTTGAGATCGCCGAACACGTTCGGAACCGACCACACCGGCGTGGGTTGCTTTTCGACGACGAGCGACGACACGGGATCTTCGTACACGCTTCCAAGCACGGTGCCTCCGATGCCTCGCGATGTCGTTGCGAAAAACGCCACAGGATCCGCCTTGAGCTCTGTGAGAATGCGCTCCGATCGCTCGCGCGTTCGCTCAATCATGGCCATTGTCGTGTCGTAATCGCGAACGACACCGAATCGTAAAATCTCCGTCGCCTGTACGGTGACATGGATCGCCGCGGCGCGGATGCACGACAACCCGGTCAGGCAACGCACGGTCAGCGCGGGTGTTTCAGTGGTTTGCAGTAATCGTCGCGCGCTGAACCGCGCGGTGGCGGAAGATCCCGGTTGAATAATGGTCATCTGAACCGCGCCTCGAGTGACGTTAAACTTGAGCGCGATGTCAATCTCCAAAGCTCTCTGAAACGCGGCGTCGGCGTCTCCATCGACGCCGATGTTCATCTGTATGTTCGCCAACGAACCGCCTGCTTGATGAAACGACACGCCGAATATCACGTCGACGTAGTACACGTCGGGGTGCAGGCGATTCACCGGCACCACGGGAACGGCGCAGGACGCCGATCCGACGTCCGACGTGGTCCCGTTGGCGGGGCACGGAAGACACATAATTGACCCAGGTGTCGACGCGTAAGAGTCAAAAGGGCACATCTTACACGCCGATGCACCCGAACTCGTCATGTACGAGCCAATCGGACAGAATGCGCACGATTTCGTGAGCGCCGTCGACGAAGCCGTACCCGGAGCGCACGGAGCGCACCGCAAAGAATTCATGCCGTACGCAAAGGTACCGGGACCGCAGTACGCGCACACCGACCCATCCTTTGGCTCCCGCGGTCTCGGTCTAGGTGGTTGCGTTTCAGGGATCGCCGGCGGCGCGGGTGATATCACCAAAGGCGGCGGCGATGGCGGTTTCGTCCAGGGCGGCGGCGACGGCGGTGGCGGCGGTGACGGCGGCGGCGACGGCGGTTGGGGCGGTCGCTGCACCAGAGCTTCCCGAGTGATGGTCAATCTATAAATCTCACTGTTCTGACCGTCCGGTGACGTCGTCGTGATTCGAATAAAGTTTTCACCGTCACTCAGCGGAAAATACTTCATGCGCACGACGCTCGGCACCAGCAATCGGCGTCTGGCGCTCGACGTAAACGTCGACCCCGTCGCCGTCTGTCGAAACTGATAGAACACCTGCACGCCGGTGACATCGAATGGGACCGCTCCCGCGTACGTGTGGTGACTCGGATCGAAGATCGGTTCGATGTGAATGCCATCGGGCACGAACAGAAACGTGTTCGCGAACGCGGCGGTGGTGTTGGCGACGACGGACAAGCTCAAAATGGACGCGTCGACGCTCGCCGAGGGAGGCGGCGGCGACGGTGGCGGCGGGCTCGGCGCCAAGGCAGACGGAGGCGGCGCGACGTACGCGTCTGGGTCCGTGCGTCGCGTTCCGGGCGGACACGAACCCTCGGGCACGCCGAAAATGAAGAGCGACGCCTCCTCGTCTTCGTCGTAGGTTTCCGGAATGCTCACGACGCGCGCCTCGCTCACGGCGGTGAGGTTCACTGTCAATCTCAGACTCGACTCCTCGGTGATGTTGCCCCAGTGAATGCTCACCTCGGCGAACTTGGTGACGTTGCCGTCTTCGGGCGCCCAGGTCAACGTCCCTCGAGCCGCGGTGAAGTGCACGCCGCGCACGGCGGCGAGCGACGAGTTCATCGTCACTATCTCGTATTCCACGACGGCTGGCAGCGCAAATTTACCCTCGCCCAACACGTCGATCGGAATCCGCGCCGTGTGCGTGGTGTTGCGATATGTGGGCGGTCGCGCGACGTTGCGCGGTCGAACCGCGAATAACGGCGCGGGATCGTCGTCGGCAATCGTCACCACCGCCGTGCTATTCTTCTCATCCGCCTCGAGGTCCGCGTACTTTGCGTTTTGCAATCGAAGCGTGAGCGCCTCGAGCGCTCGCTCGTGCACTCTGTCGTTGTGTATCCGGACGTATATGAAATTTTCACCGACATCTCCGGCTTGCCAGTGCAGCGTGAGAGGACTGACGCTAAAGTCGTAATCGCCGAGCGCGTGCGTGGCGTTATCCCTCGCGTCCGCGTGCGTCACCTGTATCAGCGCCACGTCTCCCGTCGATCCGGGCATCGGAGAAATACCACCGTACGTCACGTTTACGTCCACGCTCACCAATCGCTTGTTTTCACCCACTAATTCTACGGGCACCGCGATGAGACGAGCGTTCTCGTCGCCGTGTTGCGAAGGCGCGTAGTAATGTTTCGTGCGCACCGTCGGACCCTGCGTTCGGAGAGATACGTCGGCTGGATTCGTCGTGATCTTACTCGCGCGCATGTACTGTTGCGCGTTGAAGGACACGCGAACGTCGTGCGTTCCAGCCGGTAACGTGGTATCGCCGACGACGCACGTCACCGATTGTCGCGACTCGGAGACGAAGCCCGGAAACACGGCGATCGCCTTCGCCGTCTGATTCGTCGTCACGCCCATGCCGAGCGCGCACGTGATGTTGATGAAACCAGCGTTCGTCGCGCTCGCCCCGTTCGGTCCGTACTCGATCGCGTAGAACATGTTCGTCGAGTACACGCTAAAATTGGTCATACCGAAACGAGGCACGTTCCTCGGAAGCACCAAGAGGGGTTCCGGTTGTTGATAATAAATAAACTTGGCCGTCTCGAAGCACGAGTCCGGGTAAATCAACTTCACGTCCATCGTCGTCGCCCCCGCTGGCATCTCGCACGTCACCGAACCGTCCGCCTTGTGCGTCGCGCGTTGCACCGAGACGGAGTTTCCGTTTGGCACGGAACAATTCATCGTCTGACCCTGCAAATCGTTAAATCCCTCACCCACGAACGTCACCACCGTCCCTCCCGTCGACGGCCCCGATTTCGGGTGATACCGCGCCAACTTTGTCCGCCTGAGCACCTTCCCCGTGTCCGGCGTCGTCACCTCGACGACGCCTCCCGCCGCGTCCGACCGCGCCACCAACGCAAACAACCCCCCCCGCCCGCTCGGCACGCTACACGAATACGTCGCCTCCGTCCCGCTCCCTCCCACTCGCGTCGCGACACCACTATCCGCATTCGCCAACGCCGCGTCCAACGCCTCGAACGCGCTCGCGTTCAGCGACCTCGCCGTCGCGTACGCCTCGTACGAGCTCGCGTTTTTCGCCACCGCCGCCGCCGTGCCCTCCGGATCAATCTCTCGCATGTTCAGCACGAATATCTCCGCGTTCGCGTTCCACTCCTCGTACGTCTCTCGCCACATCGTCGCGTTCGCGCTCGTTCGCTCCGCGAGCGCCACCGTCTCGTACGGCGCGAACGCGCACGCCGTCGTCGCCGCCGGTCCCGACGACTGCGTAAACGTAAACGTCGTCGACGCGTCGTTTCTCGCGCACGACGCCGAGACGTGCGAGACGACGCCGACGCGACGAAACGTCGTCGTTTCGGCGACGCACGCGAGCGCGCGCGCGACCGCGACGCACGCGACCGCGACGCACAGACGCGTCGTCGTCGTCATCGTCCCCGCGCGTGGGCAACGGTGGGACGACGGACGTGTACGTCCCATGACGCGCGCGAGCACGGCCGCGCGACGCGCGCGACGCCGCGAATCGACGACGCGACGATCGCGCTCGAGTCGAGGCGGTCGCGCGGCGCGCACGCGACGTCGGCGCGCGCGCGAGAGCGTCGAGATGAGGACGCGCGGGCCGCGGCCTGGAAACCGTTTCGTCTCCGACCCCCTCACTGTCTTGAGTCATGATTCGTCGATGCGCGCCAGACCACGCCTCGACGTGATGGCGTCGTCGTCGTCGTCGTCGTCGTCGTCGCGCGCGACGCCCGCGGACGCGCGCGCGCGCGACGCGCGCGAGGTGGCAACCGCCGTGCGCCGCGCCGTGGAACGCGCGCGCGCGGGGACGATGGTGACGCGCGAGACGACGCGAAAAGATGGTGATTACGCGGCGTCCATGACGGTGACGTACGCGCGTCTTGGAGGAGGCGTCGAGCGCGCGATGCGCGGGGACGTCGGGGCGAGGGTGGTGTTGGTGCGCGCGATGATCGTCGACGCGCGCGTCGCGGCGCGTCGCGCGTGTGGGCGCCATCGAGATGGATGCATCGACGGCGCTCGAGTGATTTTTTCGAGCCGAGACTGACGACGCCCGTTCGGGACGACGACGATAGAATTACGGCGAGCACGGACGGGAATTCGTGCCCGTGGACGCGGCGATCGCGTTTCTCGACGCGTTGGCGGACGGGGAGGACGCGGTGGTGGGATTGGTGCGAGGACGAGGGAGCGCGGCGGACGAGACGAAGATGCGCGAGACGCTACGAAGGACGACGTTCGCGGTGGTGGCGATGGAAAACGAGCGAGGACGGGCGTTGGTGGAGGGTGGGGATCTGTGTGAGAGGAAAAATGGGCGAGGGGTGGACCCGAATAGGAATTGGGGCGTGGATTGGGGGAAGAAAGCGCCGGATTACGACCCGAAGGAGGAGTTTCCGGGCGAACGCGCGTTTAGCGAGCCGGAGAGTCGCATGTTGCGAGAGTTGGTGGAGAATTTCAAACCGCACGCGTTCGTCAATTGGCACAGCGGTATGGAGGCAATTCTGACTCCGTACGATCACGTCGCGAAACAGCCGACGGGAACGCGGGCGGAGGTGATGAATACACTGGCGCGCGCCGTCAATGAGGCGCACTGCGGCGGGAGATGCGTGCTCGGATCCGGAGGTCAGGGTGTCGGATATCTCGCGCACGGCACGGCGACAGATTACATTTATGAGATAATGAACGTGCCCATCGTGTTCACGTGGGAGGTGTACGGCGACACCGCGGCGCCGTATGAAGATTGTTTCAGGGCGTTCAATCCGACGACGCCCGAGGCGTACAAATCGGTGGTGGACGCGTGGGCGGGTGCGCCGGTGACGCTCGCGTCGATGCTCGACATCTATCCAGAAGTGAAACGCGCGCTCAAGAGCGACGTGCCGAACACATCGAGCGCATCGCTCGGCGATAACGTTTCGCTCGCCGTTCCTTTCGTGTCGTTCGTCGCCGTCGCCGCGCTCGTGTTGCGCCGCAGGAGATCCCGACGCTCGACATTTTCGTAAACTGTAGCGCTCCTAGGAGTAGATGGAGTAGACACATAGTAGCAGTAGAACCACATTCAATTACAACCGGCTATTCATAGTTTCGGCATCGCGACGAACGACGACGGCGTCGAATGACGTCGTGTGCTCGTTTTTTAGGATTTGATTTGCGTTGTTTATCGGTGCAGTTGGAATTAAAACATATGTCGTTCGCGACGTAAGTGACGGAACGATCGAGCTCGAGCTCGCCTGCTCGAGTGGCTAAGACACTCCTCTATCGGTTGATACATGATGGGTCCGCGAGTGGACGACGATGTGATGGTGCGAATGCGTCGTCGGCGACTCGCCGGTCGTCTAGCTAGGTGGTGCGTGTAAAAGTGGACGGTTCTCCGAGCGTGTGCGCGCATAGAATGCGTGGTGCATCGCTTAGAAGTCCTCGTCGAGGGAGAACGCATTGACGCTACCGCCCCCGATGGAGTTCATGACGCCCGCCTTTTGGTACTCGCCGACGCGCTTTTCGAAAAAGTTCGTCTTGCCTTGGAGCGAGATGAGTTCCATCCAGTCAAACGGGTTGGCCGTGTTGTACTCCTTCGCCATGCCCAAGGAGGAGAACAAGTGATCGGCGACGTATTCAATGTAGTCACTCATCATGCTCGCGTTCATACCAACGAGCGCGCACGGGAGGGAGTCGCACACAAACTCCTTTTCAATCTCAACCGCCTCGGTGACAATCTTGCGAACGACTTCCTCGCTCGGCTTGTTGTTCAACATTTGGTACAACAAGCACGCGAAGTCACGGTGGAGACCTTCGTCGCGGGAGATAAGCTCGTTGGAGAAGGTCAAGCCCGGCATCAAACCGCGCTTCTTGAGCCAGTAGATGGAGCAGAAAGAACCAGAAAAGAAAATACCCTCGATGCACGCGAAAGCCAAGAGACGCTCTCCGAACGACTCGCTGGAATCGATCCACTTCAACGCCCAGTCAGCCTTCTTCTTCACGCACGGAATGGTTTCGATGGCACGGAACAAGTGATCCTTTTCCTTCGGGTCCTTGACGTACTGATCGATCAACAAAGAATACATTTCTGTACGGGAAAAGACGGGCGCACAATCAGTCAGTCGCCGCGCGTCGTTGCGCGCGCGGGGCGGAGGAAACGTCGACGTCATCACGCGTCCACACATCGCTCGACGCACCGGAGTGGATGTTCTCGATGGCGATTTGGAAGCCATAGAACGCGCGCGCCTCCGGGATTTGCACTTCACCCATGAATCGAATGCCCAAGTTTTCGAGCACGATGCCGTCCGAGGCGGCGAAGAAGGCGAGGACGTGCGTGATGAAGTGCTTTTCATCCTTGGTCAGACCCTCCCAGTGCTTCATGTCGTCCGAGAGATCGACTTCCTCGGCTGCGCGGAATCACACACGAGCACCGTTCGATTCGTCAGTCTCTCCACACGCCGTCTCGCGCGCACGTCACCACCCCTCGCGCTCTCTCGCGTTTAAACGCTCTTCGCGCGCATCTGCCCCTCCGCCTATCCGTCTCCTCTCGCGCGACGCGACGCGACGAGACGCGCGCACGCACCGGTCCAGAAGGACGCCTCGGCCTTCTTGTACATCTCCCACACCGCCGGGTACTTGATCGGGAACATGGTGAACCTATCGTCGCGCCAGACTCGCCGACGTCAGTCGTCTGCCCTCGCCGCCTCCAACGGCTCTCTCGCGCGGGATGGTCACCCCGTCGCGTCTCACGCGACGTCGCGCGACCGTCTCGCGCGACACCACACGACGCGCGCGAATATCGCGCATCCATTCGCGCCAATCCTCGCCCTCGTCGCGCTTCTCGCCGCCTCCCGCGCGCGCGCGATTCGAATTCGGGCACCGCGCTTTTGAAAAACCAAATTTTCAAATCCACGCGTCATCGTCATCGTCCCTCGCATCGCGCGCGCGACCTCGTTCGCCTCGCCCGCGCGCGTCGTCTCGATCGCGCGTCGTACCGTTGATCGTTTTCATCGAGCAGAGGCTCGGGAAGAGGCTGCGGGGACATGGTGCGTGCGTGCGACGTCCGTCTCGCGTGGGCGCGTGTGACGGTCCGTCCACGGACGCGAGACGGCGGGCGGCGGGGCGAGGTCGATCGTCGTGCGCACTTTCACGGACGCGTGGGACGTATGTAAAGTACACAAAACGCATTCACGGGTATTCATGGACGTACATCACGCGCGGTCTTTTTTATAAAGCCTTCATGGGCGTGTGACCACTCGTAAGGCGTATATGTCCGCGATTCGCGCGCGTGCGATAAAAACCGATAAAAACAAGCCACGCCCGGTATTTACTCGTCGTCGTCGGCGCGCGCCGAGCGGTGGCGCGATCCGCCACTCACACGCACGAGCGTTCGTCTCACGAGAAGCGATGGGAAAGGTTCACGGTTCGCTCGCTCGCGCCGGTAAAGTACGTCGGTATCGTCGCGTCGTTCGCGATGCGTGCGCGCGCGTCTTCGGTCGATCGCGGGCGACGCGGGATGGGCCCACCGCGGTGGGCTTAGGGCTTGCGGCGGGATCGAATGGGGGCGGTGAAGACGCGCGCGCGGTGGATCGTGGGTGGTGATGGCGCGATTTGGCGCGGCGCGATGTTGATGGCATGTTTTCGTGTCGTCGTTTCGCGCGCGTGGGGCGTCGTGCGGGGCGTCGCGCGCGCGGGGTGGGCGCGTGGGACGATCGCTCGATGACGCGGGTGGCCTCTGGGCGTTGTTAGGGCAAGGAGAGACTGACCCGTTCGTTCGTCGTCGTTGTCGCGTCTCGCGTAGGTTCGTGGTCAAACCCCGAAGGTCGCCAAGCAAGAAAAGAAGAAGCAGCCCAAGGGTCGCGCGTTCCAGCGCATCAAGTACAACCGCCGCTTCGTGAACGTCGTCGTCGGCCTCGGTAAGAAGCGCTCGCCGAACTCCAACCAAGCGTAAATCGGCGCCATGAGTGGTGTCTTCGGGATGCGTTTGCGAGGTGCGACGATGAGATCGTTCGCTGTTAGTAATTTGGAGAGTGTGAGAGGAGGTTTGATGCGTAGTGAGTTAGCCAGCCAGTGGGCGCCGGCGACGACGTGGGTGAGGTCGATTTTTTCAACCTCGCCCGCGGCGCGCGCCGGAGACGCCGCTGAGGGTCGATCGAACCGACGCTCGCTAGACTTGAACCAAAAGTCTGGTGAAATCAAACCCGAATTAGTGAAAAAGTATTTGAGCGAGACCAACATGTCGAGATCGGAGCTGAACAAGCGTTTGCTCGCCGCCGAGCGAGCCGCGTTTGCGCGCGACGAACACGACGTAGGGTCTAGCGAAGTACAAATCGCCAACTTGACCATGCGTATTAAGTTTATGACGGAACACTTGCAAGTTCATAAAAAGGACAAGCACAGTCGTCACGGACTTATGGCCATGCTCGAGCGCCGGAAGAAGCTTTTAAAGTATCTCCGTCGAACCAACGGCGACAAGTACGCGGATACTATTTTACGACTCGGTTTGAAGGATCGATCTTTCGTAGAAGACAAGTATGCTTAGTTCGTTTTGAATTCAACATCTTTAAATCTACGAATCTACGTCATCCCCGCGCGCGTCGTCACTTCGTTTCTATCGCTCTGGGATCGCGCGCCGAAAAGCCGCCGCGCGTCCCCCGAGCGCGAACGTCACACCGCGCCCCGCGACCATGCTCGCCGCGCGACTCGCGACTGTCGCGCGACGCGCCTCCGCGCACACGTCGCGCGCGACGTCTTCGTCCGCGTGTTCGTCTTCGCGCGCGTCGTGCGCGTCGTCTTCGCGCGCGTCGTCTTCGCGCGCGCGCGCGTCGACCGTTAGAGCCAAGGCGTCGACATCTTCCCCCGACGACGGCGACGCCGCGACGTCGTCGACGGGCGACTCGTGGGTCGTCGTCGGTTGTGATTCAGACGCCGGCGGCGCGCTGTGTGTCATCTCCGGCGGTGCCGTCGGCGCGGTGCGCGCGGTGCGCGTGTTGGATAACCCCACGAGCAAAGTGCTCGTGAACGGGCGCGAGCGCTTGCGACTCGATCCGGACGCCATGCGCGAGACGGCGCGGTCGTTGGGCGTTCCGCGCGGAACGAGGGTGTACCTCGAGGAGGGCGGCGTGGAGTTCGGGTTCAGCGCGCAGACGGCGTTCGTGCAGGGATATAACTTTGGCTTGTGGAGAGGCGTCCTCACGGCGGAGGAGTTCGACGTACGCGTCGTCAAGCCGCAGGCTTGGAAAGCCGCGCTCGGTCTGAAATTTAAGGGCAGCACGAAGGATGATTCCATCGCCATGGCTCGATCGCTCTTTCCCGAGATTGCGGGTGAGTTGAAGAGGAAGAAGGATCACGGACGCGCCGAGTCGCTTCTGATCGCCGCCTACGGGCACGTCGCCGACGGCGCCGCCGCCGCCGCCGAAGAGGACGAGCTCTGCGCGCGCGTGCGCGCTGCGCTCACCGACCGAGGTCTCGTGCGCGAAGAGGGCGGGACGTTACCGTACTTTGGCCCGTATTTCGGCATGACGGGCGACGAGTTGCGCAAGGAGCTCAAGGCGCGAGGGTGCAAGGTGAGCGGGAAAAAAGAGGAGCTCATCCTCCGTCTCGAGACGAACGACACGGAGACGGCGGAGAAGAAGACGTCCGCGACGGCGTGACGATTGTATCCATGCGTCATCATTCATCCTTTGTATTCACTACGTCTATTCTAGCCGACGATTACTGATCATCGTTCCTCGTCGTCGTTTTCGCCCAACCGCTCCTTGAGCGCGAAGATTTCTTTATCCCGCGCTCGCACCTCGCGCAACGCCACCACCAACGGCACGACGAGCAACAACGATCCCAATATGCTCGGTAACGCGACCGGGACGTAGTGCGTGCCGTACGTCACGCACACGTTCCCCCAGGGCGCGCACGACGTCAACAAGTCATCCGACACCAAAGTCTCCGCGGCTTTCGCGCGCGTCGCGTCGACGCGTCGACCCAACGTCGACGCGCACCGCGTCGAGCGCGTCACCACCGCGCGTCTCGCCGCCACCGCGCACCGCGTCGACGTCGACGCCATCGTCGGCGTCGACATCCTTCCGTCCCGCACTGCAGAGACGCGGTACCGGAGACGACGCGTCGGCAGTCCGACGCGCCCGCATGAACACGTGGTGCATCGGCGCGCGCCGGCGTCACGGCGCGCCCGGTCACGACGATGATCCCAACGACGCGGACGCGCGCTCGAGCGCGCACGCGGGCGGATCGACGCCCAAGAGCGCGCAAGATCTCAACCACTCGCGCGGGCACGCCGGCGACGCGAAATCATCAGCCGCCGCGTCCGTGAACGCGCGCGAGTTAAGACACCAGCGCGGTACGAGACGCGCGCGCGTGTGTCTCGTGGTGTTTTGCGTCTTTCTCATCGCGCTCGCGATGACGAGACCGATGTACGCCAAGTACATCGACGTGTTCGAGGCGTCGGCGTCGGCGTCGGCGCCGCCGCCGCCGCCGCCGTCGCCGCCGCAATCGACACCGAAAAGAAGGTCGTGGGCGAGGAAATTCGGGTCATTCTTCGGGTGAAGACGACGCGAGCGACGCGTGCGCGGCGTCTCGTCGAGAGACGCGAGACGCGTGTAGCCTAGCTAGCAGTAGAGAATATCGAGATAGCGTTGTATAGATAGAGCAAGAGCGAGCGCATGGAAGAAAACGACGACGACGGTCGGCGAGAGGAGTTCAATTTCAGTGAGTGAGTAATATTATACGGGGGTCCATCCATCGCGGCGCGCGCGGCTACGTCACACGGTTCTCGCCATGACTTCCTCCTTGGCGCACTCGTCCACGCATCTATACATGTCAAAGTATTGTCCCTACGTCGTACGTCGTCGTCGCGTTCCCACGTCAGTCGTCGTCACCCCCCGCGCGCTCAATTCCATCCATCCATCGTCGCGTCGCATCGCATCGCGCACCGTGCAGTGCGCCTCCCCCGTCTCGTCGCCCTTGATCCTCTCCGCGCACGCCTCGTACGCCTTGACAAACTTTTCGCACTTGGGCATGCACTTCTCCTCGCACTCGAGCTTATGATCGACCGGGTCGTCGTCTTCCTCGACGTCCGTCCTGCGCGAGCGAGATGCGCGCGACATCGCGTGCGCGTCGTCAGTCGTTCGTTCGAGTCCGCTCGCGCGGCTGCCCCTCTCGCTCTCTCTCGCGCGCGTCGCATCGAATCGCGCGCGCGCGCGTCCACCCCCGCGCCCTCGCGCGCGACCGAACCCTCGAGCGCGGTCCCTCGCGTCACTTCTCGCGTCGTCGTCGCGCGTACATCGTCACGGATCGTCCTCGTCGTCGCGCACTGACGCCGCGCCCAATGGGCGCGGTCGATCGCGATCGATCGGGGGTTTGGGCGCGACCGCGCGCGTCACACGCGCACGCGTCGTCGTCGCGCGCGCGAGGGTCCATCGAACGCGCGCGGACGTTCGATCGGTTCGTAAGAATTCGCGTCGTCGATCGACGTCGAGCGCGGGGGAGGCGTCGGCGACGCGAGGGCGTGAGGACGCGCGCGAGGTGACGCGGCTCAGTCGCGCGCCATGACGGAGGTGACGACGAGAGGCGTCCCGGGGATGCGTTCGGTGGCGGATTTACCCATCGCGCAGGTACGAATCGATGATGTGTGATGTGTGGCGTCGTGTTCGCGCGCGAGGGCGTCGCGGTGGACGTCGTGTCGCGCGTGGGAACGCGAACGAAGACGTGCGGGGAAGAGGCTGGATCGAGGACGCGCGCGCGAGGCGAGAGAATCGACGACTGACGACGCGCGACTCTCGCGATGCGCGCAGGACGGACCGCCGCCGGGTGGATACTCATCGATTCGATACGGACGACGCATTCCGAACACGGGACCGACGGGCGCCGCCATCCTGGCGGTGTACGCGGGGATGTTTACGTACGGGTTTTATCAAATCGGCGTGGGAAACCGCGAGAGACGCGCCGTCAAGGAGGAGAAGTTACACGCGCGGGCGGTCATCGTGCCGTATTTGCAAGCGGAAGAAGATAGGCGTTTCGTGCGGGCGTGGTCGGAGAAGAAGGAGCAAGAGAGATCGATCATGTCCGGCGTGCGAGGATGGAACGCCGAGGAGAAGGCGACGCAGTCGAGGTGGATGCCGCCGGGAGCGTCCACGCGTCCGACGCTCGCCAAGTCATGATCGCGAGGGACGCGAACGAACGCATTGCCTAGTCAAAATGTAATAGCTCTTCAAAAGCAACGTGTACAAACGAATAGTTTGACCGTTTGACGCCCAAACGCCCGCCGTCGCGTCGTCTCGCCGTCGTCCAATCGTCTGACCCGAGACACGCGCGCGCGCGCGCGCGAGCGATGCGCCGCCGCGCGGGCGTGAGCGCGATCGCGCACGCCAACGCGCTCGACGCCAAGTTTCGCGAGCTCGCCGTTGAGCGCGCGAGATTTCGCGAGGAGGAGACGCGAAAACAGTTGCACAGATTTACGCGCGCGCTCGAGGGTTTCGCCGCGAAACACCGCGCGGCGATACGCGCCGATCCCGCGTTTCGCGCGGAATTTCATCAGATGTGCGCCGCGGTCGGCGTGGACCCGTTGGCGTCGCGAAAGAGCGCGTGGGCGCGCGTGTTGGGATTGGGCGAGTTTTACGTCGAGCTCGCCGTGTGCGTCGTCGAGCGGTGCCTCGCCTCGAGAGCGCACGACGGTGGTCTGTGCGATTTAGACGTCTTGGTGCGACGCGTCAACGCGCGTCGAGGGTCCACGGCTGGCGACGTGAGCGCGGACGACGTGGAACGGGCGATCGAATCGCTCGCGGCGCTCGGCGGCGGGTGGCGCGTGGAGACGACGAGCGGGACGAAAATGGTTCGAAGCGTTCCTTCAGAGATGAGCGACGACGTCACCGTCGCGTTGACGCGCGCCAGACACACGCGCGAAGGGTGCGTCACGGCGTCGGCGCTCGCGAATGCGTCGGAGTGGTCGTTCGATCGCGCGAGAGACGCGCTCGAAGCCGCGCTTCGACTCGGCGTGGCTCTCGCCGACGACCAATCCCCGACCGAGACCGAGCGCGTGTACTGGTTCCCGGCGTTTCGCGACGAGCTCACCGACGAGTGAGACTCGTCGCTCGCTCGCTCGCTCGCTCGCTCGCTCGCTCGTCCGCTCGCCCGTCGACGACGTCTCTTCGCGCGCGCGTTCGACGCGTCGTCGCTCCGTTCTCGCTCGACCCTCGAACGGCGCGACCCGCGAGCCGCTAGACTTCCTAGACTACTACTTCAATGTACACTACAACCGCCTACGAACGACAAACGACACGTCGCGTCGCCCGCTCACAAAAACTGATGGCACAGATGAATCAAATCGTCCACCTCGTCCTCGCTCAACCGTCGTTCGCACTGCGCCACGACGGCGTGCACCACCACCCGTTCCCTCGGCTTGAGATTGATCAACTGCACCACCTCCGCCGGCGTCAGCTCGATCGCCGCGATGTGCTCGATGAACGCCCGCACGTTCTCTCGCACTTGCTCTCCCGCGCACGTCCTCGACAGCGCGTCGTAACACTGCATCTCCGTCGGAAAAGGGTCGTGGGGCTGCGGGTACGTCGGCGCCGCCCCGGGCTCGCCCGTGCGCTCGCGGAGAAGGTCCAAGGTTTCGAGATTGGTGAGCAAGCCGTCGGCGATGTTGACGATCTTCATCGTCGTCGTCCGACGCGCGTCGCGAGGTGGTCGAGAGTCGGCGTCTGCGGCGGCGTGCCGATGGATGCGTGAGACGATGAATGCGTGACGCGACAACCACGCGCGACGTCGCGCGCGATCGACCGCGCGTCGCGCGCATCGTCGCGGCGGCTCGCCCGTCGTCGCCGTCGCGCGTCATGAGCGACCGCGACGCGCTCAGGGATGAGTTTCGTCGATGGAGCGCGGCGCAGCTCGATTCGTTTTTGAGCGCGCGCGGCGTCGAGCTCGCGCGCGACGCGTCGCTGGACGCCAAGATCGAGCGCGCGTGCGACGAGGAATTGCTCGGTGACGTCGAGCGCGAGGGTGACGCGCGCGAGGCGGACGCGGAGGAGGAGGTGGATCCGCTCGACGCGTTCATGGCTGATTTAGAGACGACGACGACGACGACGAAACCGAAACCGAAACCGACGGGGACGCGGGGCGACGACGACGACGACGACGACGACGACGATGCGTTCGAACGGTCGATGCTCGTGATGAGCGCGAGAGGGAAACCCGTGCCCGGCGGACGAGGCGCGGCGCGAGAGAGCAAGGATGACGAGTACGACGACGACGCCGCAGACGCGTCGCTCGCGAACGACGCGAACGAACGCGCGCCTCGAGGCGTGAGAGACGAGTTACCGATCGTCGATCACGCCTCCGTGTCCTACGAACCGTTCATGCGCGCGACGTACGCGGTGCCGAGAGAGTTGGCAGAGATGTCGGCGGAGGAGGTGGCGGCGGCGAGACGCGCGTTGGACGTGCGCGTGGACGGGTGCGACGTGGCGCCGACGACGCGATTCGGACAAGGAGGCGCGTTGGACGTCGACGCGCTCCGAGCGTTGAAACGATTGGGATTTGAGACGCCCACGGGAGTGCAGGCGCAGTGTTTACCCATCATCACGAGCGGACGAGACGTGTTGGCGTGCGCGAAGACGGGGAGCGGGAAGACGTTGGCGTTTTTATTACCCGCCTTTGCGCAAATGTCTCGTCGACCTCGAGCCGGAAAACGCGACGGTCCGCGCGCGCTCGTCCTCGCGCCGACGCGCGAACTCGCGGCGCAGATCGCGAACGAGACGCACAGGTTCATCAAGGCTGGCGTACCGATTCGGTGTTCCGCCGTCTTCGGAGGCGTGAGCAAGACGGAGCAATTTAAAAAATTACGCGCGGGCGTCGATCTCCTCGTCGCCACCCCCGGTCGGCTCATCGACGTGCTGTGCATGAAGAATTCGATACACCTTCGCGATGTCACCTATCTCGCCCTGGATGAGGCGGATAAGATGTTAGACATGGGTTTCGAACGCGCCGTGCGTTCGCTGTGTCAAAACGTCCGTCCCGACAGACAGTGCGTCTTGTTCAGCGCGACGATGCCACCGGCCGTTCGACGACTCGTCGGAGACGTCTTGGCGCGCGATCACGTCACGGTATTCGTCGGAAACGCGGGTGGGTCGAACGAGGACGTCACGCAGATCGTGCGCGTGTTCGACGACGATGCCTCGCGATGGACGTGGACGTTTGAACATCTCGCCGCATTCGTCAACGAGGGCCAAGCGCTCGTCTTCGTCAATCATAAAGCCACCGTGGATGAATTGGTGCGCGAGTGCGCGAGACGCGGGATCAAAGCCGTGGGATTACACGGTGACTTAGACCAAGGCGAGAGACAAGACGCGATGCGAGCGTTTAAGAGCGAACGCGCGCACGTCCTGGTGGCGACGGACGTCGCGGCTCGCGGGTTGGACGTCGACTCCATCAAGACGGTTATTAATTTCCACGCGTCTCGAGACATCTCCACGCACGTGCACAGGATCGGACGCACGGGACGCGCGGGTGCGACGGACGGGCGCGCGTACACGCTGCTCACGGCGCGAGATTCGGCCAAGACGGCGCAGTGTTTGGAGAAGAATTTACGAGACGCGGGCCAAGACGCGCCTTTGGATTTGAAGGCGCTCGCGCGAGGCGCGTATCGCAAACGCGCGCGCGCGGAGGAGGAGGACGACTTTGGCGCGTCGGCGAGCGGACGCGGTGGGAAAATCATGGGAGGACGAGGTTTGGGGTTCACGGGCGCGCCGGCGCACGCGCGCGCGCGGTTCGGCGGCGGACGCGGTCCGCCGCGAAGCGCGCCGAATGAAAACTTTTCGGCGGTGCCGCCTCCGAGCGCGGCGCGCGTCGCGCCTCCGCCTCCGCCCGCGCTCGCGAATGCGATGGTGGCGCAGGCGCGCGCGCGCGCCGAGGCGATCGCGAAACAGTTCGCGCCGCCGCCGTCGTCGACGGCGGCGTCCGCGTCGGCGCCGACGAACGATCCCGCAGCAGCAGCGGCAGCAGCGGCGCGCGCCATCGCCGCGCGTCTCGCCGCGAACGCGCCGAAATGAACATGTACACTAGAATACACCACACGACTACACTACTAGCTAGCGCTATATCTCTAATTCATTCAATTCATCTTCGCTATCAGCCGAAGAGCGTCTCTCGTCGGGTTTCGCGCGCGGAGATTTCGCTTTTACGCCGTTCGACGTGCGCCTTTACCGAGCGAAACTCCAAGTTTTTATCCCGCGTCACGATGCGCGTTCTCGTCTCCGTGCCCGCGAAGAAGGCGTGTTTCGGATTATTCGACGTCACGTCGCGCGTGTACGCGCCCGTGTGCGAATTCCGACTCGATTCCACGCGCGTATACTTGGCCAAGAGAGATTGTAACAATTGCGCGCGTTTCGCCTCAATGGATGTCGACGCGCCCTTGGTTCGCTCGACGTTCGCCTTGATTCGCTCGGCGATCTCCGTCGTCGTCTCTCCGCGCATGGCGGTGATCTCTCGTATGACGTACTCGTGATCGCGCTCGACGTTTCGAATCTCCGCGCCCTCGACGCGAACGAAACGCGACTCGTCGTCCTCCGACTCGTCGTCGTCTTCGTCTCTCGAGATGGATCCACGCCTCGCGCGCGCCACGAACGACGACGAGGAAAACAATCGACCATCATCGTCGAAATCCTCCTCGTCGTACGCCTCGTCGTACGCCTCGTC
>Ga0181566_10001469_pt1 | contig 19432 bp, 17 predicted proteins | sample 101ome_15_FD_133762 | JGI IMG/M metagenome (GOLD analysis project Ga0181566, IMG submission 133762) | Coastal salt marsh microbial communities from the Groves Creek Marsh, Skidaway Island, Georgia - 101402AT metaG (megahit assembly) | ecosystem: Environmental > Aquatic > Marine > Intertidal...
CTAGAAAAGTCCTCAGATCTCTCTTAACGATACCCCAATACCCAACGCGGGGTGGAGCAGCCCGGTAGCTCGTCAGGCTCATAACCTGAAGGTCGTAGGTTCAAATCCTACCCCCGCAACCAATCCCTCGTAAAAGAAGCAATTTGGTGCCAACCTAACGCGCTAGCATGTGTTGGCTTGTGCCGCATCAAAGACGCGGCTCTACCTAGACCGCTTCCCACCCGCGTGATTCGCTTGAGCGCTGCACGGCCTCGACCGTCCGTTGAACCTCGTAGGCCTCACGGAAGTCCGGTCCGGCCTTTGGTCCACCGCAATGCGCAGTGAGAAGTTCAGCGACTTCGATCACCTTCAGATCGTTGAAGCCCAGATGATGGCCTGGGGCAGGGCAGAACTGTCCGTAGGGCGGGTGATCTGGCCCCGCTTCGATCCGCGTGAAGCCGCTGCGACCAGGGGCACCTTTATACAGCAGCAGCTCGTTCATGGATTCCTGACTAAAGGCCAGCGCGCCCTTACTGCCGGTGATTTCCCATGACAGGTCCATCGTCCGCCCCATCGCGGCCCAATTCGCCTCAAAGCTCCCTGCGACACCACTTTCAAAATGGACAAGCGCGTGAGTCATATCGTCCACAAGCACGGGTGTGCGCTCCGCACTGCCCTGAGAAACGGGGCGTGTGGGGTAAAGTGTCCGGCAATCTCCCTGGACTTCGCTGATCGGTCCAAGCAGGAACCGCGCCATCGAGATAATGTGACTTCCAATATCTGCCAGCGCGCCGCCGCCTTGCGGATCAGTGCGGAAGGAATGCGGTGCATCGGGGCTGGCCATGTAGTTCTCGGCATGCCGCCCTCGGAAGCCGGTGATCTCCCCGATCTCGCCACTGCCGATGATATCCCGCGCAAGGCGGATCATCGGATTACGCAGGAAGTTGAAGCCCACAAGCGTCACAACACCTGCGGCCTCGGCGGCCTCCGTCATCTCCAGCGCCATCGCAGCGGTGGTCGAAAGTGGCTTCTCGCAATAGACTGTTTTACCTGCCTTTATTGCCTCAAAGGCCATCGGCGCATGCAATACATTCGGTGCCGTGATGGAAACGATGTCGATCGCTGGATCGTTGATCAGCGCCTTCCAGTCGCCCGTCCCTTGCGCAAATCCCAAAGCATCCGCCGCTGCGCTGGCAAGCGCGGGTGAGGCATCCGCCAGCATCCGCAACCGCGGCTCACCGGGGACATCGAACAACCCTGATACCGAGCGGAACGCATTCGCGTGGCACCGCCCCATGAACCCTGATCCGATCAATCCAATTCCGATATCGGGTTTGCCCATGGCTCTGCTCCTCGTCCCTTCCTCCAGTTGAGCCCGCACAGTGCCGCGCTTCATACGGGCGCGCGACGGGCAATATGTCCAGTTCTGACATTTCGAACATACCCAGCCGCGATTCGTTGCGCCACCTTAGGTGCGGACGAGGGAGGATAAGATGGCGAATCTTGAATACGATTACATTGTGATCGGGGCAGGCTCGGCCGGCTGTGTGGTTGCTGGCCGTCTGGGCGAGGCTGGGCATTCCGTTCTTTTGCTCGAAGCAGGTGGCAAGGACCGCAATCCGTTCATCCATATTCCGCTCGGCTATTCGATGCTTTACGCCAATCCAAAGGTGAACTGGTGCTACGAAAGCGCGCCTGAGCCGCATCTAAACAACCGCCGCCTGTTCCAGCCGCGTGGCAAAGTCCTCGGTGGCACGGGCGCGATCAACGGCATGATCTACATGCGCGGCCAGCCGCAGGATTTTGACGGCTGGGAGGCCAGTGGCTGCACCGGGTGGGGTTGGGACGGCGTCTTGCCCTACTTTAAATCCTGCGAGGATCAGGAGCGCGGCGCAGACGAGTATCATGGCACTGGTGGCCCCGTCGCCGTTTCCGATATCCGCACCGAACACGCGCTCGGGGAGGCCTTCCATGCCGCATCCGAGGCACTTGGCGTCCCGCGCAACGATGATTTCAACGGCCCCCAGCAGGAGGGCACCGGCTATGTCCAGACCACCACCAAGGACGGCCGCCGTTGGAGCACCGCCGCGGGCTACCTCCGTGGTAAGGCGATGCAGCATATCGACTTGCGCCTAAATGCGATGGTCCAGCAGATCGACCTCGACGGCAAGCGCGCCAGCTGCGTCACGTGGAAAGACCGCTCCGGCCAGCACAGCGCCAAAGCGCGGCGCGAGATCGTGCTCAGCGGCGGCACTTTCAACTCGCCGCAGCTCATGCAAATCTCTGGCATCGGCCCCGCGGCGCTCCTGAAAAAGCACGGCATCGCGGTCCAGCATGATCTCTCCGGCGTCGGCGAGAACCTTCAGGACCATTTTGGCATCGCCGCTGAATACCGCTCCACCGTGCATTCCACCGTCAACGATCTTTACAACAACAAGATCAAAGGCGGCATCCAACTGCTGCGGCATCTGCTGTTCCGCCGTGGTCCGTTTGCGGACAACGGCAACTACTCCAACACCTTCATCTGCTCTGGCCCCGAAATCGACCGCCCCGATATGATGGTCACTTTCATGGCATGGTGCACCGACGAACAGCTCAAGCCTCATCCCTTCTCCGGCTTCACCATTCTGGCCGAACACATGCGCCCCAACTCGCGCGGACATGTGCATATCACGGGGCCAAACCCGACCGACCAGCCAGAAATCCAGTTTAACTTTTTTGCTGATGAGGCCGACCAACGTGCCGCCATCGCGGGGCTCAAATTCGGCCGTAAGATCGCGCAAACCGCGCCAATGTCCGATTGTGTCGATTATGAACTATCCCCCGGCAAGGACGTACAAACAGACGAGGAATTGCTCGCCTTCTGCCGCTCTAACGGCCTCTCTCTGCTGCATCCGGTCGGCACCTGCAAAATGGGCGTGGGCAGCGATGCAGTCGTTGATCCGCGCCTCCGCGTGCACGGGATCGACGGTCTGCGCGTGGCCGACGCTTCCATTATGCCGCGTATCGTGACCGGCAATACAAACGCCGCCTCCATCATGATCGGCGAGAAAGCCGCCGCGATGATCCTTGAAGATGCTAAGGTGCCAGCATGATCCAGATTCTTCGTATCGCCCTGATGGGCACCGGCCGCATGGCGCATGTCTACGGGCCAAAGATCAACGCCCATCCCGGTTTACATCTGGAGGTGATCTATAACCCGCGTATCACGTCAGCCGAAAAGGCCGTCGCGCAATATGGCGGTAGGCCGATGGATGATCTTGATGCAGTTCTGGCTGATCCCGCCGTTGATGCCGTGATCATCGCCACCCCTACCGATACCCATGTGGATTACATCGAGCGCGTCGCACAGGCTGGCAAACCGATCTATTGCGAAAAGCCACTGGACCAGACCCTTGAGCGGGTCAGTCGCGCCATGGCCGCGCTTGAGGCGAACCCCGTTCCCTTCATGCTTGGTTTTAACCGCCGCTTCGATCCTGAAATAACGCCTTGCGCGAGGCTGTCCGCAAAGGCGAGATTGGCCGCGTGAACATGCTGATGAGCTGGAGCCGCGAGCCTGCCCCGCCGCCCATCGACTATGTCCGCGCTTCGGGCGGCTATTTCGTCGATGCCACCATCCACGATATCGACCTTCTGTGCTGGATCGCGGGCGAACGCCCCGTCGAGGTGCACGCCTCCGGCTCATGTATGTTTGATCCGCAGATCGGTGCCGAATGTGATTTCGACATGACGATGACCACGCTCAAAATGCCCTCCGGCGCGTTGGTCCACATCAACAACAGCCGCAGTTGTTCCTACGGTTTCGATCAACGTCTCGAAGCTTTTGGCGACAAAGGCATGGTGCAAACACTTAATCAGCGCGACGATAACCTCGTGCGCTGGGGTGCTGACCGCACCGAAGCCCGCGAGCCGCTCAAGCATTTCTTCCTCGAGCGGTATGACCAGTCCTTCTACAACGCGCTGGATGAATTCCACGCCGCCGTCACCAGTGGACGCAGCCCTTCGGCAACCGCTGATGATGGTCGCGCCTCCCTCGCGATTGCCTTGGCTTGCGCACAATCCGCCAAGGAAGGCAGGGCCATCGCCCCAGCTTATGACGGGATCTGACGCGCTTCAGGGTAAAATAATCCATTTTGGATATAATTTGACTGGTGCGCTGCCCGTTAAGCGAAAAGTGAGGACATAGACCGCCCAAACCAAAGGATGTCGCCCCATGACCCGCGAGGAACTCCTGCGCATTCTCAGCTTCGTCGACTCCAGCCGCGAGCTGTCCGAGGACCGCACTCAGCTCGCCACAGTCGACCCGCGCTGGAACATCATTTCCTACGCGATGCGCCGTCATTTGGAGGGCAAGCTGCTCACCATCACCACTGCCGCCGCTGCGGCTGAAGTCCCCTATGGCACAGCGATGCGCCGTATTTCCGAGCTGATAGACGAAGGTTTCCTGCTCAAACGCCCTAAATCAAAGACGGGGAAGTCATTCTCTCTGCACCCCACCAGCAAGCTGATCGCCGAGTTTGAAAGCTTTGCGATGCAGCTCAAATCGATGGTGGGCCGCACTTTCGGCTTCACCGATGGCGATGGCGAAATCAGCGATTTCTACTTCGGCGGCTACTATATGGCCTCGCGTATCCTGCCCTACCCGAATGCCATGCGGTCTGGCGTCGGATATGAAAAGACCATCCGCATTCTCAGCCCCATCGACCCGACTTTCAAAACGCTCAGCCAGTTCTCGTCCAACTTGGATGAATTGTGCGGAACCAATATCGAGATCGTCAATCTCCCGCTTGATGAGCTGCATGACGAGATCATGGCGAACGCCGCGCGGCCAACCTCGCGCTATGATCTGATCGCCTTCGATCTGCCGTGGATCGGTCAATTGGCGACCGAAGGCGTCATCGACCCGATCGACGACATTATGCATGAATCCCGTTACAACCCGTCGGACTTCCATACCGCAGCCTTCCGTGGCTCCGCATGGCAGGGGCAGCAATTCGGCTTGCCAATCCAGCCAACCGCTGAGCTGCTGTTTTACCGCTCCGATCTCTTTGCCGAGGCCGGTCTATCCGTTCCCCGCACCACCGAAGACGTGCTGATGGCGGCCCGCATCTTGCACCGTTCTGCGCTGAACCTTTCCGGAGTCGTGATGAATTTTGGGCGCGGCACGCCTGTCGCGCATACCTTCATTCAGACCCTCGCGGATTTCGGCCAGCCGATCATCAACCTCAACCCACTCGGGGATGAATTTGACGTCTCCGTGATCAATAACGAGAACTACCGCCCGCAGCTTGATACACCTGCCGCACTCGAAACGGCGGAGTTCTTGCTCGAACTGTCGAAATACGCCCACAAGGAAAGCATGCTCTGTGAGTGGGACCGCCAGATCAGCATTTTCTCCAAAGGACAGGCCGCGATGACCTACGGCTGGAGCGTGCGCGCCGCCGTGTTCGAACTGGACGAAACATCCCCCGCGAACGGCAATGTCCAGTATGTGCCGCACCCGCCCAAACCCGGTGCGCGGACAGTATCCCCCATCGGCGGTTTCTCCCTCGCCATTCCCGCAGGATTGGGTGTCGCGCGCAAGAAAACCTCATGGAAGGTGATGGAATACCTGACGCGGCCCGAACTCCTGAAGTGGTATGTGCTCAATGGCAACCTAACCAGCCCGCGTTTTTCAACCAGCGCCGACCCAGAGGTGCAGGCCAGCAGCGCCCTGATCGGCGAGGTCGATGCGATGGATCGCCGTGGCGAGTTGCAAACATGGCCGCGCCCACCAATCCCTGAATTCAGCGCACTTCTGTCCATTTTGGGTGACGAGGTCCACATGATGCTGCAAGGCGAACGCCCCCCCGCCGCCGCTTTGAGCCGCGCCCAAACCAAAATCGACAAGCTGATGCGTGATCAGGGCCGCTACTAACCAAGCTACCTATCCCATCGGTCCATTTTGGATATCTGCGCACTCGAATGAAGCAATGAGTCGGGTGCAGGTTGATTCCACCGATACGCATCACTCGGTTTTCGTGGAGGAGAACCGGTGCAGAGAAAGCAAAAGGGAGGAACACCAATGCTGACAAAGAAACTGACTCAACTTTTCGCGACGGCTGCTATCGCGACAACCGCAATGGCCACGACCAGCTTTGCACAAGACCTGAGCATGGCATTCATCGTGAAAGACATGAACAACCCCTACTATTCCCGCATGGGAGCCGGCGCAGTCCGCGCAGCTGAGGAACTCGGGATTGACCTGTCCTACGTCTCCGCCGAGTTTAACGGCGACATCGAAGGCCAGATCGCCGTGGTCGAAACCGAGCTGGTCAAAGGCCACGACGCGATCGTGCTCGTTCCGATGAACGGGACCGCTCTCATCCCCAAAGTCATGGAAGCCAACTCGATGGGCATTCCGGTCATCACCGCAGACACCAAAGTGGATGATGGCCCAGCCAAAGTTGAAACCTTCGTTGGCCTCGACGAGCGCTCGTCCTTCGCAGGTATGGCCCAGTGGGTCGTCGATCAACTCGGCGGCGAAGGCCAAGTTGCCATCCTCGAAGGCTTCCGTGGTAGCTCCACCGCAGAGCTGCGTCTGCTTGGCATGATGGACGTGTTCGATGCCTATGACGGCATTGAAGTCGTCGCTTCCATCTCCGCCGACTGGGATCAGGAAAAGGGCCTCAAAGCTGCCGAAGACATCCTACAAGCTAACCCCGAAGTCGATGCTATCCTCGGCTCGAACGATCTGATGGCGCTTGGCGCAGTTCAGGCTGTGAAAGGCGCTGGCAAAATGGACGACATCATCGTTGTCGGTGATGACGCGATCCCGTCCGCTCTGGCCTCTCTCCGTGCCGGTGAGCTTGATGCAACCATCGACGGTAACACCGATCTCGTGGGTTATGAGGCCGTCATGGCTGCCTACCGTCACGTCACCGAAGGCGCAGAGCTTGACGATTGGATCGTCGTCGAATCCTCGATCATGACCGCAGAGGACGTCACAGACGAATACCTAGCAGGTCGCGGCATCACGCTCGACTAAGCATTGATGCTATTATTGAGTGGCCGGGCACGCCCGGCCACTTTTTTTAGGGGAGTTCGTCAGGATGACTGAGCAAAATCCACTCGTAGAAATGAGGCACATTTCCAAGAACTTTGGAGGTCTACAAGCGCTTAACAATGCCAGCCTTGAGTTGTACCCCGGTGAAGTCCTCGGTGTTTTGGGGCACAATGGCGCGGGAAAATCGACCCTGATCAAAATTCTCGCTGGTGCTGAAACTCCGAGCGAAGGCGCCATTTTCGTCAACGGTCACGAAGCCCGCATCCACGGCCCGAATGACGCGCGCGCTCTGGGTATCGAAACCATCTATCAAGAGCTTGCGCTCTGCGGGAACCTGAATGCGCCTGCGAACCTCTACATGGGTCGCGAGATCAGCAAATGGGGCTTCCTCGATAAAAAAGCGATGAAGGAAGAAACCGCCCGCGCCCTCAGCAAGCTGAACATCCGGATCAAATCGCTCGATACCGAAGTCGAAACCATGTCAGGCGGACAACGTCAGGCAATCTCGATCAGTCGCGCGGTGCATTTCGACACGAAAATCCTGATTATGGACGAACCGACAGCCGCCCTTGGCATGGAAGAAAGCAAGATGGTCATGGACTTGACTGTCGAACTGAAGAAGCAGGGCATCGGTATCATTTGGATCAGCCACGACATCCACGAAGTCTACAACTTCACCGACAGGATCACGATTCTGCATGGCGGCGAGAACGTCATTACCGGCGCAACGCGTGACTTCACCGAAGACGAAATCGTTTCAATGATCATCTCCGGCCGACCGGTAGAGCGCAACTCTGCCAAAGAAGAGGTGTAAGCCATGACCTTTGATAAACTGAAATCCAATCCGGTCGTTTGGATCCTTATGGTCGCCGTGCTTATGGCGATCGTGCTCTCTTTCATGTCGCCCTTCTTTATGACGGTCGGCAATATGACCAACCTGTCCAAGCAGGTATCCATCGTCGCGATCCTTGCGGCGGGTCAAGCTGTGGTGATTATTTCTGGCGGCATTGATCTCTCGGTTGGATCCGTGCTGGCACTTTCCGCTGTGGTGATCGGTACGCTCATACAAATGGACGTTGATCCTTTGATGGCGATGATCGCGGGTATTCTGACTGGCACGGCGGCTGGTTGGGTCAACGGCATGGTCATCACGCGTGGCAACATCCCGCCCTTTATCGCCACGCTCGGCATGCTCGGCATCGCCCGCGGTCTGGCGCTGGTCATCACTGGCGGAGTGTCGCACCCCGTTCTGTCCCCGATGTTCCTCTACATAGGCAATGCCAAACTCTTCGGCCTTCCCATCCCGCTCTATTTCGTGATCGTCACGTTCCTTGTGATCGGTATCATGATGCACAGAACCGTGTTCGGGCGGCACGTCTATGCCATCGGTGGCAACGAGCGCGTTGCGCGGCTTCAGGGCATTCCGGTCGATCGTCAAAAGGTCAAGATCTATGCACTGAGCGGCTTTCTCGCTGCTATCGCCGCTGTGGTGATGACAGGCCGCTTGGCGGCGACCCCACCCAGCGTAGCCCAAGCAATCGAGTTGCAGGCCATTGCAGCCGTGATCATCGGCGGGGTCAGCTTCGTTGGCGGGCGTGGTTTGGTCCTGACAGCCCTGATCGGCGCACTGATCATGGCAATGATCACCAACGGTCTCAACATCCTCGGCATCTCGTCCTTCTACCAGCAGGTGCTGATCGGGATCGTGATCATTGTTGCCGTTTGGCTTGATAATCTGAAATCCGCCGCGCGCTAACCCGCGTGACCTCCCACGGATTTCCCTCTCAGCCGGCCCTCGGGCCGGCTGTTTTTCTTTTACTTACGCGGCCATTGTCGCGGCACCCGACGCTGATCCGATAGTTGCTGGAGCATAGCTGAGGCGATTGCGTCCGTGTTACCGCTCGCATAACGTCACTTCGGTATTTGAATCACACCTGCCGGAGCGGATGATGGGCTACATTTTGGCGATTGATCAGGGGACGACCTCGTCCCGCGCGATACTCTTTGGCGGCACGATGGATATCGTCGCCTCCGCGCAACAGGAATTCACCCAGCATTTCCCGCAATCAGGTTGGGTCGAGCATGAACCGGAGGATCTCTGGTCCACCGTTGTCTCGACCTGCCGCGCCGCGCTGGAAAAGGCCAATCTGACCGCCGCCGACATCGCCGCCATCGGTATCACCAACCAGCGAGAGACGACCCTTGTGTGGGACAAAGCCACAGGCGAACCGGTCTATAACGCCATCGTCTGGCAGGACCGCCGCACCGCTGCCTTCTGCCGTGAGTTGGTCGCCGCAGGTCACGACGAACTGATCACCGCTCGCACCGGCCTACTGGCTGATCCATATTTCTCCGGCACCAAGCTCAAGTGGATTCTCGATAACGTCGAAGGCGCCCGCGCCCGCGCCGAGGCGGGTGAGCTGCTCTTCGGCACGGTCGACAGCTACCTGATTTGGCGGCTCACCGGCGGCCAGAGCCATGTGACAGACGCCACCAATGCCGCCCGCACCATGCTCTATGATATTCACAAGGGCCGCTGGTCCACGACGATTTGCGATCTCTTCGGCATCCCGCAATCCATGCTGCCCGAGGTCCGCGACTGCGCCAGCGACTTCGGCGAAACCACCGCTGATCTTTTCGGCCAGCCGCTGCCGATCCTTGGCGTCGCAGGCGATCAGCAGGCGGCGACCGTGGGTCAGGCCTGCTTCCAACCGGGCATGTTGAAATCCACCTACGGCACCGGTTGTTTCGCGCTCCTGAACACTGGCGATAAACCCGTCCGCTCGCACAACCGCCTGTTGACCACCATCGCCTACCAGCTTGACGGCAAACCGACATATGCGCTCGAAGGCTCGATCTTCATCGCGGGGGCCGTGGTGCAGTGGCTCCGCGACGGTTTGCAGATCATCGGCAATGCCGCCGAAACCCAGCCACTGGCTGAGGCCGCCGATCCGCATCAGGATGTGATCCTCGTGCCCGCCTTCACCGGCCTTGGCGCGCCGTATTGGAACCCCGAATGCCGTGGCGCAGCCTTTGGCCTGACCCGTGGCACTGGCCCCGCCGAAATGGCCCGCGCCGCGCTCGAAAGTGTCGGCTACCAGACCCGCGATCTTCTGGAGGCTATGCACGCTGATTGGCAGGGCGAGGGCGCACAGCCCACGCTCCGCGTCGATGGCGGAATGACCGCCTCGGATTGGACGATGCAGTTCCTCGCAGACATCATCAATGCGCCCGTCGACCGCCCGCAAGTGCTCGAAACCACCGCGCTGGGCGCCGCGTGGCTCGCCGGTCAGCGCGCTGGCATCTATCCCGCGATGGAGGAATTTGCCAAAGGTTGGATGCTCGAGCGCACCTTCACCCCCGCTATGGACGATGACACCCGCAGCACCAAATACGCGGCATGGAAGCGCGCGGTCAGCGCGACGATTTCGGCGGCGGGATAATTTCCCCGCCTCCGCGCGCTGATCTGCTAGACTGGGCCGCAACAGGATATTGGAGGACACCGATGAGCGACGACATGCGCAAACTGCAAACCCAAGGCGTGCATCATATCACCCTCGTCGGGGCCGACCGGCAAACCTCGATTGATTTCTGGGAAGGCGTGCTTGGCATGCCTTTCATCTTTGATCAGCCCAACCTCGATAACCCCGACGAAGGCCATCTCTACTTCGATCCGGGCGATGGCCGCCTGATCACCATTTTCACCGATGAAAACCGCACGCCCGACAAAACCAAAACCCCCGCCACCCAAGGCGCGGTGCATCACGTTGCGTTTAACGTCTCGCAGGCGACCTTCTGGCAGGCCGCGGATCGGCTCAAGGCACGCGGCATCGCCTTCACCGGGCCTAAGGATCGCGGCTTCATGGATTCGATCTATTTCCGTGATCCGCTTGGTCTTTTGATCGAACTGGCAAGCTACCGTTTCGAGCCGCCCGAGGGCTGTCGCCATGCCGATGTGATGATCGCCGCGCACCGCATTCGCGTGGCCCGTGGCGACCATCATATCGACAAAATCCACCTTGCCGACGCTATAGAGGATTTGGTTAATCAGCGGCAGGATAGCCTCTCCGCAGACCGCAGCCCGAAAAACCCCTATCGCCGCTAACCCGGCATGGTGTTGCGCCATGCGGCGCGCGGTGGGGTAGGGCTTTGCTCAGGGCCGCGCGGTGAGGTCTGTGCATCGTTTTCATGCACAGGAGCCCGCGATGTCCGATCTCTCTCCCCACCTTTCCCTGCCCTATATCCTGCCTGCGCAGGCGCAAAAGCACGTCACCCATAACGAGGCGATCCGCCAGCTTGATCTTCTCACGCATCTCTCGATCGTGTCGATGACCGAAACCGCGCCACCTCCCAGCCTGGCCGAGGCGGCGCGTTACGTCGTGGCAGCCCCAGCGACCGGCGATTGGGCTGGGCAGGAGGGCATGGTCGCCATCCACGAAGGCGGCGCATGGTGGTATCTGGTGCCGCAAGCCGGTTGGCGGCTCTGGGATCAGGCGACCGAGACATTGGCGGCCTTCGATGGCACGGCATGGATGCCGGTAAGCACACCCGTCCCCGAAATGGTCGCCACGCTCGGCATCGGCACCCAACCAGATGCGCTCAATCTCTTTGCTTTGGCGTCTGAGGCGACGCTGCTCACCCATACCGGCGCGGGGCATCAACTGAAGCTGAACAAAGCCCTCTCCACCGATAACGCGAGCCTTCTGTTCCAAACTGGCTGGAGCGGCCGCACCGAAATGGGCACCACCGGCAGCGATGATTTTGCCATCAAACTCAGCGCCGATGGCAGCAGCTTTGAAACCGGCGTGAGTTTCGATGCCACCAGCGCGCGTGGGCGCTTCCCGCACCCGCTGGAACTTTCTTCCCAAGCGGCCGCCCCCGCCAAACCCCTAGGCGCGGTCGTGCTCTATGCCGCCAGCCGCGCGGGTGGGGTTCTGCCTGCCGCCGTCACGCCGGATGCGCGGATGTTGTTGCAACCGCATCTCTCCGAGGGGCATCTCCTGCACTGGTCCGCTGGCGGAGCAGAGGTACAAGCCCAAGGCGCACCGCACAGTGCCAGCGGTGGCTACAGCCTGCCCGCGCTCGCGGCAACGTCCCGCCGCGCGGCGACACCGCGCTGGGCGCGGGCCAGTGCCGTCAGCATCGGCAACGCGGCAGAGGATCACGCCAGCCTCGCCACGCTCTGGCGCGGCACCGGCGGTGGGCTGGGCGGGTTTCATATGGTCGCCCATCTTGCGCTTGATGCCGTCGCTGCGCAGGGGCATGGCTTCTTTGGCCTCAGCACTGTGCTCGGCCCGCTCGCGGCGGTGGCGGGGCCGGATGATTTCGGCGGCGCCATCGGCATCGGCTTCGATGCTGCGTCGGATAGCAACTGGCAGATGATTCATGGCGACGGCACGGCCCCCGACCAGCGGACGGACCTTGGCGCGCTCTTTCCGCTCTCTACCACCAGCGGCTTGCTGACGCTCACCCTCTATGCCGCGCCCTCAGCGGGTGAGATCGGCCTGCATCTCTCCGACCCCGATACCGGCGCTGAATTCGCCTCCACCGCCAGCAAAGATCTGCCCGCCGCCAGCAGCTTCCTCGCGCCCCGCCTGCACCTCGACAACGGTGCGCTGTCTACTCCCGTTGGTTACAGCTGCGCCGGGCTCTTTGCGCAGGCATTTACCTAACGTCGCGGTCCGATTGCGCACGCGGCCTTTCATATCGGGTGCGAAAGGACTAGATGATCCGTGAACAATGAACGGATATCACATGCCCCCGATCGTCAAGGTCACTGGCCTTCGCAAAAAATATGACACCGGCTTCGAGGCGCTCAAAGGCGTCGATCTCGAGATCGAGGAAGGCGAGATCATCGCCCTTCTCGGCCCGAACGGTGCCGGAAAGACAACCCTGATCTCCGCCATTTGCGGAATCGCCGTTCCCACCGCCGGTACGATCACCGTGGGCGGCCATGACGCCATCCGCGATTACCGCGCGGCACGCGAATTGATCGGGCTCGTCCCGCAAGAGATCAATCTCGAACCTTTCGAACGGGTCCAAAACACCGTCCGCTTCTCGCGCGGGCTGTTCGGCAAATCCCCGAACGAGGCCCATATTCAGGATATCCTTTCCCAGCTCTCCTTGGGGGAAAAAGCCCGTGCACGCGTGCGCGAACTTTCCGGCGGCATGAAGCGCCGCGTCCTGATCGCCAAAGCGCTCGCCCACGAGCCCCGTATCCTGTTTCTCGATGAACCGACAGCCGGCGTCGATGTCGAGCTGCGCAAGGATATGTGGGAGGTCGTCCGCAAGCTGAAGGAAAACGGCGTCACCATCATCCTCACCACCCATTACATCGAAGAGGCCGAAGCCATCGCCGACCGTATCGCGGTGATCAACAACGGCGAAATCCTTCTGGTGCAGGATAAAGACGACCTGATGCGCCAGATGGGCCGCAAGCAACTGCGCATTGATCTGGCAGAGGCAATCACACAGGTGCCTGAGAGCCTCGCCGAGTTCGGCCTCAGCCTCGCGGATGACGGCATGAGCCTGACCTACGAATACGATACCCGCGCCGAGCGCACCGGCATCACGACCCTTCTGGCCAAGATGCAGGATACCGGCCTCAAACTCGCCGACCTGCAAACCAAGCAAAGCTCCCTCGAAGAAATCTTCGTCGGGTTGGTAAAGGAAACAGCATGAACCTTCAGGCCATCCGCGCAATTTTCGTCTTCGAGATGTCGCGCTTCTTCCGTTCGCTGATCCAGAGCCTCATCTCGCCGGTGATATCCACTTCGCTCTATTTCGTCGTGTTCGGCGCCGCCATCGGCAGCCGTATCGATCAGGTCGAAGGCGTCAGCTACGGCGCTTTCATCGTCCCCGGTCTGGTGATGCTCACGGTGATGACGCAAGCCACCTCCAACGCCAGCTTCGGTATCTACTTCCCGAAATTCATCGGCACCGTGTACGAAATCCTCTCCGCCCCGATCAATTTCATTGAAATCACCATAGGCTATGTCGGCGCGGCGGCGGTGAAATCGTTGTTCATCGGCCTGATGATCCTCGCCACCTCGACGCTTTTTGTTGATGTTTCCATCGCCCATCCGCTGGCAATGATCGCGTTTCTCGTGCTGACCTGCCTCAGCTTCGCGCTTCTGGGCTTCATCATTGGCATTTGGGCGGGCAATTTCGAACAGCTCCAGTTGATCCCGCTTCTGGTGATCACGCCCTTGGTGTTCCTCGGCGGCAGCTTCTACTCCACCTCCATGTTGCCTCCCTTCTGGCAAAAGCTGTCTCTGCTGAACCCCGTTCACTACCTGATTTCCGGCTTCCGTTGGTCCTTCTTCGGGCAGGCCGATGTGCCGGTGGGCGTGTCCTTGGTAGCAATTGCGGGCTTTACCAGCCTCTGCCTTCTGACGATCTGGTGGATCTTCCGTACGGGCTGGCGTCTGCGGCAGTGATCGCGGTCTTGTGAACGCCCCTCCCAGTGCCTAAGTGAGCCTCATGAAGCGCTTTATCCCTTTTGTGAAATCCGAGCCCACCGTTGCCGTCATCCGGCTTCAGGGCCAGATCGCCAACAGCAATCGCGGCCTTGACGATCCGTCGCTTGGCCCCGTCATCGAACGGGCTTTTTCCCGTGGCAAACCTGCCGCTGTGGCGCTTGAAATCAACTCCCCTGGCGGCTCGCCGGTGCAGTCATCCCTGATCGCCGCGCGTATCCGGCGGCTGGCCGAGGAAAAGGAAATCCCCGTCTATGCCTTTGTCGAGGATGTCGCGGCATCGGGCGGCTACTGGCTCGCCTGCGCAGCGGACGAAATCTTCGTTGATCGCGGCTCGATCGTTGGCTCTATCGGCGTCATTTCCGCAGGTTTCGGCGCCCATGACCTGATCGAGCGCTACGGCGTCGAGCGCCGCGTCCATACCGCCGGCAAATCCAAAAGCCTGCTTGACCCGTTCCAGCCGCAAAAACCGGCTGATGTGAAGCGGCTCAAAGGCTGGCTGGAAGAGCTGCATGATTTCTTCATCAGCCATGTCAAATCCCGCCGCGGGGACAAGCTGGCAGATAACCCCGATCTGTTCACTGGTGAGGTCTGGATTGGTCAGAAGTCGGTCGAAGTCGGCCTTGCCGATGCTGTCGGCCATCTGGTGCCGGTGATGCAGGAGCGCTTCGGCAAAAAGGTCCGCTTCCGCCGTTACGGCCCGCGCCGCGCGCTGCTCCAGCGCTTCGGTTCCAGCTTGGTCAACGATGCCGTCGCCGCCGTTGACGAGCGCGCCTCCTACGCGCGTTTCGGGCTCTGACGTGCTGATCAAGGGCGTCACCCTCTTTCTGGTGTTCATGGCGGTGCTCGCCATGTTCGGCAGGCTGCGTTTTCCGGGGCAGAAAAAACTGCAATCCGCGAAATGCCCCTCCTGTGGCCGCTACCGCATCGGCAAAGGGCCTTGTAGCTGCGGTAAGGGTAAGTAGCGATGGATTGGCTCTACGTCGTCTTGGGTTTGGTGATTTTGCTTCTCGCAGGTGACAGCCTTGTCAAAGGCGCGGTCAACCTCGCGCTGCGCTTGGGTGTGCCTGCCCTGATCGTCTCGCTCACCATCGTTGCCTTCGGCACCTCCGCGCCTGAACTTTTGATTTCCGTTCAGGCCATTCTCGAAGGCGTTCCCGGCATCGCTCTGGGTAACGTCGTCGGCTCAAACACGGCAAACATCCTGTTGGTGCTGGGCATTCCTGCGCTTCTGGCGACCATGCACACCAGCGAATGCGATACCCGCCACAGCTACCTTCAAATGATCGCTGCGAGCGTTCTTTTCATTGGGCTCGCCTTCCTTGGCTCCTTCACTTGGACCAGCGGCCTGATATTGCTGGCGGCCCTCGCGGCAATGCTCACCCATGCGTTCCTCAGCGCGCGGGCCCATCGCAACAGCTGCGCTCAAGACCCCGAAGAAGAGTTCGAAGGCGCAGATCCGGACATGCCGTGGTAAAAGATATTCCTATTCCTCGTGCTCGGTCTGATCGGCCTGCCGCTCGGCGCGAACCTCCTCGTTGATGGCGCGACAAGCATCGCCCGCACCTATGGCCTCAGCGAAACGGTTATCGGCCTCACGCTCGTCGCGATTGGCACCTCACTGCCCGAACTGGCCACCACTGTTATGGCCGCGCTGCGGCGTCAGGCGGATGTGGCGCTGGGCAATGTCATCGGCTCAAATATGTTCAACCTGTTGGGCATCATCGGCGTTGCCAGCCTCGTTGGGCCGATTCCGGTCGAAAGTACTTTCCTGACCTTCGATCTCTGGATCATGCTTGGCGCGTCGCTGCTGCTCCTCTCGTTCGTGTTTTTCCAACAGGATATCACGCGGGTTTGGGGCGTTGTATTGACCGCGCTATATCTGGCTTACATTGTCATCATCCTTTGATGAACCGGAGATTGCCATGACCACGTCCGCCCGTCCCAAAGCACTCGTCACCGGCGCAGGCGCGCGACTGGGGCAAGCCATGGCCGTTACCCTAGCCGAGCGCGGCTTCGACGTGGCAATTCACTACGCCAGCTCCATTTCTGGTGCCGAGGAAACCGCCCGCGCGGTGCAGGCCGCAGGCGGGCAGGCGGCGCTCCTTCAGGCCGATCTATTGAGCGAGTCCGAAACCCAAGCCCTCCTTCCCAAAGCAGCCGAGGCGCTGGGCGGGCCGATCACCTGCCTCGTGAATAACGCCTCGATTTTTGAGTATGACAACATCGCCACCGCCGCACGCGAAAGCTGGGACAGGCATCTGGAATCAAACCTCCGCGCGCCGTTCGTGCTGACTCAGGCACTCGCCGCTCAATGCCCCTCCGCCGAGATGGACGAGCGGGACGAGCCGCGCGCGCGTGGCCTCGTGGTCAACCTGATCGACCAGCGCGTCCGCAAGCTCACGCCCGAGTTCATGACCTATACCATTGCAAAGATGGGACTTTGGGCCTTCACGCAGACGGCAGCGCAGGCGCTCGCGCCGCATGTGCGGGTCAATGCGATCGGCCCCGGCCCGACCCTTCAGGGCCACCGCCAGACGGCCGAGCATTTTGACCGTCAGCGCCGCGCTACCGTTCTCGAGCGGGGTTCCAACCCCGAAGATATCACCGGCGCGCTGCGCTATTTCCTCGATGCGCCGGCGGTAACGGGCCAGCTTTTATGCATCGACGGCGGCCAACATCTGGCATGGCAAACCCCCGATATTCTCGGCGTCGAATAAACCCACAACCTTGAAGTTGTGCACCTTCTCTGGGGGCCGTCACAGAAGTTGAATAAATTCGTTAAAAATCAGTTATTTATGAGGCTTATCAAATTTTTTCGTTTCTTTTCAGATAGTTAAAAAGATGCCTAATTTTTGTGCAAATAGGTGAAGGCCCTAGAAAGCAAAGAAGAATCTGGCTCTTCCAGAATTTGCCCACCGACTTATCCACAGAAATTGTGGGTGCCTTTTGACTTGTCACATACTGCCTGTCATGGCAGCCCAAGGGAGAATCACGGAATAGTGAGATGAGCGATCAGGAAACCGACACGCAGACAGGCTATGCCCGCATTCAGGGCTATCTGAAAACGCTCGATGGCTCTCCGGGCGTCTACCGGATGCTCGATGCCGAAAGCCGCGTGCTCTATGTCGGTAAGGCCCGCAATCTGAAGGCCCGCGTTTCCAATTATTCCCGCCCCGGTAATCACAGCCCGCGTATCGCGCGGATGATTTCCGAAACCGCGTCGATGATGTTCCTCACCACGCGGACCGAAACAGAAGCCCTTCTGCTCGAGCAAAACCTCATCAAGCAGCTCAAGCCGCGCTATAACGTTTTGCTGCGCGACGATAAAAGCTTCCCCAACATCATCGTCACCCGCGATCACGCCTACCCGATGATCAAAAAACACCGTGGCGCGAAAAAGCAGAAGGGCGATTACTTCGGCCCCTTCGCCAGCGCCGGTGCCGTGAACCGCACGCTCAACCAGTTGCAAAAGGTCTTTCTCCTGCGCAACTGCACCGACAGCCAGTTCGAGGCCCGCACCCGCCCCTGCCTCCTCTACCAGATCAAGCGCTGCTCCGCGCCCTGCGTCGGCTATATCTCCGAGGCCGATTACGCCCGCTCGGTGAAAGACGCCGCCGAATTCCTCTCCGGCAAAACCGCTCGCATTCAGGAAGCCCTCGCCTCCCAGATGGCCGAGGCATCCGAAGCGATGGAGTTCGAGCGCGCCGCTGCCCTGCGCGACCGCATCCGCGCACTGACGCAGGTACAAACCGCGCAAGGCATCAACCCCCGCACCGTGGCCGAGGCCGACATCATCGCGCTGCATACCGAGGGCGGGCAGGCCTGCGTTCAGGTGTTCTTCATCCGCGCCAACCAGAACTGGGGCAATCATGATTACTACCCCCGCATCAGCGGCGACGAAGATCTTTCCGAAGTGATGGAAGCCTTCGTCGGCCAGTTCTACTCCGACCGCGATCCGCCCCGCGCTGTCATCCTCTCCCACGGGCTCGACAACCCCGATCTGATGGCCGAGGCACTGGCCGAGAAAGCAGGCCGCAAGGTCGATATCACCGTCCCCCAGCGCGGCGAAAAGGCCGAGCTTGTCTCCGGTGCCAAGCGCAACGCCCGCGAAAGCCTCGCCCGCCGGATGAGCGAATCCGCGGCCCAAGCCAAGCTCCTGCGCGGCCTGGCCGAGGCTTTCGATCTACCCGAGGTGCCAAATCGGATCGAAGTTTACGACAACTCCCATATCCAAGGCACCGATGCCGTTGGCGCGATGATCGTCGCAGGGCCAGAGGGTTTAGCGAAAAACCACTACCGTAAGTTCAACATCCGTGGCGATGACCTCACCCCCGGTGATGACTTCGGCATGATGAAAGAGGTGCTCACCCGCCGCTTCAAGCGCCTCCTGAAAGAAGACCCCGACCGCAGCGCCGGCCTCTGGCCCGATCTCCTCCTGATCGACGGTGGCGCAGGGCAGGTGAGCGCTGTGGCCGAGATCATGGCCGAATACGGCGTCGAGGATATTCCGATGGTCGGCGTCGCCAAGGGCGTGGATCGTGACCACGGCAAGGAAGAGTTCCACCGCCTCGGCAGCCGCCCCTTCGCGCTCCAGCGCAACGATCCCGTGCTCTATTTCATCCAGCGCCTGCGCGACGAGGCGCACCGCTTCGCCATCGGCACCCACCGCGCCAAACGGGCCAAGGCCGTCGGCGCCACCCCGCTCGATGATGTCCCCGGCGTTGGTGCGGCGCGGAAGCGAGCGCTCTTGGCGCATTTCGGCTCGGCCAAGGCCGTCAGCCGCGCCAACCTCTCAGACCTCAAAGCAGTTGATGGCGTGTCCGCAGCAATGGCGCAAACGATCTACGATTTCTTCCATGAAAAGGGCTGAACCGCGCTGCCGCCGCGCTTCCTTATGGTCATGGGCGAAATTTCCGGCTAATTCTCA
>Ga0181566_10001471_pt1 | contig 19429 bp, 20 predicted proteins | sample 101ome_15_FD_133762 | JGI IMG/M metagenome (GOLD analysis project Ga0181566, IMG submission 133762) | Coastal salt marsh microbial communities from the Groves Creek Marsh, Skidaway Island, Georgia - 101402AT metaG (megahit assembly) | ecosystem: Environmental > Aquatic > Marine > Intertidal...
CACCTTCTTATACCCTCGCCAAGCTGGCAGTTTGTACCATACAACTAAAATTATGGACACGGATCTTATGTGGTTTGGTGTCAGAATGTGGGACTTAAAAGTCACTGACTTAATGCAAGGGCCTGTTTACGGTATTGAAACTGATGAGTCAAAAATTGATGATCGCCTAAAAACAATTTTTAACTATGATGAACTTTTTGGAACCATAGTAAACAGGTTTGTTGTGCAAGCATGTGTCAATTACCCCCTAACAGTCTATGGTGCTGGAGGTCAAACAAGAGGCTACCTCAATATTAAAGACACATTGCAATGTGTTCACGCCTCTGAAAAGAATCCGGCGAATAAAGGTGAACTCAAAATTTTCAATCAGATTATGGAAACGTTCTCCGTAAATGAATTAGCAGCTTTAACTAAAAAAGTCGGTGATTCCCGCGGCTTAAACGTAGAAATCAAAAGTATCCCTAATCCGCGTAAAGAAGCTGAGGATCATTACTACAAACCAGCCTATCAAGGACTGCAGGAGTTGGGCGTTGTCCCTCATCTTCTAACTGAAGATTCCATGAATAATTTATTTGAGGTTGTTCAGGGTAATATCACTAACATTAGAAAAGATGTAATTTTTAGGGGTGTTCAGTGGTGAGGTTTCTCATCACTGGCGGCGCAGGTTTTATTGGTTCTGCTGCCAATCTACGACAAACCGATGATCTATTATCCACTGTCAGTTTTAATGCTGGCGGGAATTCAAGATATTTTGATTATCACCACGCCAGAAGATCAGGCTGGATTTCAGCGTATGTTAGGTGATGGTTCGGAATTTGGAATCAATTTAAGCTATGCCGTGCAACCAAGACCAGACGGATTGGCTCAAGCATTTACGATTGGGGAAGACTTTATTGGCGATGACAATGTTTGTTTGGTCTTGGGCGACAACATCTTTTGGGGTCAAGGGTTTAGCCCAATCCTAAAAAATGCCGTGAATCGTCAATCAGGCGCCTCGGTATATGGTTATCAAGTCAAAGACCCAGAGCGTTTTGGTGTGGTGGCATTTGACGAAAATAAACGCGCCACAAGCATTGAAGAAAAGCCTGAAAACCCAAAATCAAACTTTGCAGTAACAGGACTGTACTTTTATGACAACGATGTGGTCGAAATGGCGAAAAACGTCAAGCCAAGCCACAGAGGCGAATTGGAAATCACCAGCATTAACCAAATGTATATGGAGCGTGGTGATCTCAATGTCGAGCTTCTTGGCCGTGGTTTTGCGTGGCTGGATATTGGTACACATGAAAGTCTGCTTGAAGCCGCCATGTTTGTTGAAACTATCGAAAAACGCCAAGGCTACAAAATCGCCTGCTTAGAAGAAATCGCCTGGCGCAATGGCTGGCTTACTAATGAACAAGTGGCTGAAACTGCAAAAGCCCTATCTAAAAACGTATACGGGCAATACCTTGCGGATTTAATTAAAGCTTGAAACGTCAAAGGTGAAGGGTAAGGAGATTAACCAATGCAACCTCACACTTCACTCAAACTTGGCACTCAAAACTAAACACGCAACATTGAAAGTTAAAAATTGATCCCAGTCACTAAAACTTATATCCCAAACAAAGAGAAATACCACCAATACGTCGAGCGTATTCTGGACAGTGGTTGGTTGACCAATAACGGCACGCTGCTGCAAGAACTCGAACGCCGGTTAAAAGAACACTTAGGTGTAAAGCACCTCATTTGCGTGGCGAATGGTTCTTTGGCGTTGCAGTCGGCCTATAAAGCATTGGATCTAAAAGGCGAGGTGATTACTACGCCATTCAGCTTTGCCGCCACCACCAGCACGCTGGCATGGGAAGGCTTAACGCCAGTGTTTGCCGATATTCACCCAACCTGTTTTAATCTTGACCCGAATAATATCGAACCTTTGATAACAGATAAAACCAGCGCCATTGTGCCGGTGCAAGTATTCGGCAACCCATGCCAAGTCGAAGCAATACAAGCCATTTCCAACAAATACAATTTAAAAGTCATATACGATGCCGCCCATGCCTTTGGTACCAACTACACAGACCAAAACGGCCACACCCAAAGCGTATTAAACTACGGCGATATCAGCACCATTAGCTTTCACGCCACCAAACTGTTTCACACCATCGAAGGTGGAGCGGTTATCACCAATGACGATGAACTCGCCAGAAAAATTCGCTTGTTGATTAACTTTGGTATCACCGGCCCAGTCACCATTGAATCGGTCGGCACCAACGCCAAAATGAATGAGTTTGAAGCCGCGATGGGCTTATGCGTGCTCGATGAAATCGACACCATCAAAACCGAGCGCCAACGCATTTGGCAAACCTATCAGCAAGAACTACCAGGCCTGGTAGAGTTCCAACAATGGAATCCACAAAGCCAAAATAACCACGCCTATGCGCCAGTGTTATTTGAAAGCGAACAAAAGTTATTAAAAGTCGAAGCTCAGCTAAAAGAAAATGACATTGTCCCAAGACGTTATTTCTACCCAAGCCTCGACACCCTGGACTACTTAAAAACCAATACCATATCGAGCGAAGCGAACCCAGAAACAATTCAAAACTCAGAATTAAAAATTAAACATTCGCATGACATTGCTAGCCGGATTTTGTGTTTGCCGATTTATCCAACGCTGACAAATGAAGAGCAAATGGAAATTATAAAAACATTAAAAAGTGCTCAATGAAAACTTGTGCAGTGATGCAGCCGTATCTGTTTCCTTATATTGGTTATTACCAGCTAGTGAACGCTTCAGATGTTTTTATTGTTTATGACGATGTGACGTTTATTAAGCGAAGTTTTATTAACCGTAACTCTATTTTGGCAAATGGGGAGTCAAAGCGTTTTAGTTTACCTGTAATGGGTGCATCGCAAAATGTCCTAATTCAAAACCTAGATTATGCTCCAGCTGACAAGTTAATAAAGACGATACAACACTCATACTCCAAAGCGCCTTATTATCAGGATGTAATCGAACTCATTGCTAACGTTTTTACCTGTGAAAACCGTAATATTGCAAAATTAAATGAACAAAGTATTCGCATGGTGTTTGATTATTTGGGTATCAAAAAGCAAATTGTGTTTGCCAGTGAACTGGATTACGACAGAGCGGCAAATCGTGCAGATCGTTTAATTGCATTAAGCAAAATGCATGATTGCCAGCATTACATTAATAGCCCTGGTGGTAAAGAACTTTATGATAAAAAATATTTTGATAAGCAAGGGATAAAGCTTAGTTTCATTGAAAGCAAGATAGCGCCATACACGCAGTTATCAAAAGAATTTGTACCTTATCTTTCAATGATTGATATTTTGATGAATTGCAGCAAAGAAGAAATCATAAAAATGCTGTCTAATTATGAGCTTAGTTGAAATGAAAGAACTCGGCGGCTATTTTGAGTTAGAACTGAATCAGGGTGTCCATTTCCACAGCGAGGCATTGGCATTAAACAGTTCACGAAACTGTTTGAAATATATTCTGCAAGCGCAAAAGCCAAGCAAGGTTTATTTGCCAGCATATTGTTGCGACAGTTTGGTTGAACCTTTGATTTCGGAAGGTGTGGAATACAGCTTTTATCATATAGATGAATCGTTTGAGTTGATTGAGTTACCCAATTTAAAATTTAACGAAAGACTGCTTTACATCAACTACTTTGCATTGTAGTCGGAATACATAACAACACTATATCAAAAATATTCAACGCAGCTCATTATCGACAATACCCAAGCCTTTTTTGAAAAGCCGATAGAAGGTGTTGATACTTTCTACAGCCCAAGAAAGTTTTTTGGCGTAGCGGATGGCGGTTATTTGTACACACAAAATTTACTAGACAGAGATTTGAAAAAGATCAATCTGCTGAGCGATTTACGCAACTGTTAGGCCGTTATGAAAATTCAGCCAGCGCGTTTTATGCCGACTACCAAACTGCAGAAACCTCACTCATTAACAAACCCATCAAATGGATGTCAAAACTAACACAGGGCATTTTAAAATCGATAGATTACGAAAAAATTGCCCTCACGAGACAGCGGAATTTTTGGTCCCTACACGCAATGCTTGGTGAACAAAATAAATTTAATGACATATCGCTAAATGACCTTGTACCGATGGTTTATCCATATCTAACGTAAAATACAGATGTGAGAGGGCAACTCATCGAAAACAAAATCTACATCGCTAAATATTGGATGGATGTGATTGAGCGTGCCAATGAGACAGAAAAACAAATGATTCAACAAGTGGTTTTCTTGCCTGTTGATCAGCGTGTAGAGTTTTCAGATCTATTAAATATAAAAAAAGTGATAAGCGAAAATGGATGAACAACGTACTAAGAGTTTTGAGCGAAATCAGAGCTTAGAAAGTTTGCTAAATGAGGTAAATACTGATTTATCAATAGTTGAAGAGAAACTTGTAAAACAGTCGAATTCAGATATGCCGCTTGTATTTATCATGGGGCCGCATAGATCAGGTTCAACCTTGATGATGCAATGGCTTGCTAACACTGGCAGTTTTTCTTATCCAACTAATTTTTTATCACGATTTTATCAAGCACCAATAATGGGAGCAAAGCTGCAGCTTCTTTTGACTGATGAGCGTTATAACTACCGTGATGAATTAAAAGACTTTAGTTCGGAAATCAATTTTGAATCAGATAATGGTAAGACAAAAGGGGCTTTAGCTCCGAATGAGTTCTGGTACTTTTGGCGCCGGTTTTTGCCGTTTACAAATTTGGATTATTTGCCTACAAATGAATTGTTTGAAAAGTCCGATACAAAAACTATGAAGGCTGAGTTTGCTGGGATGATGAATGTCTTTCAAAAGCCGATGGCTTTGAAAGCAATGATACTTAATTACAATATAGATTTTTTAGATCAGTTGTTCGAAAATGCGATATTTATTCATACTAAACGTGATCCATTAACAAACATTGAATCAGCCTTAAAAGCGAGAGAGCGCCAATTAGGTAGTATTGATAAATGGTACTCTTTTAAAATTCCAGAATATCATGATTTGATCAAGTTAAATCCATATGAACAGGTTGCTGGGCAAATCTATCACATTAATAAAGCCGTTGAAGAAGGCTTGGCAAATGTTGCTGAACACAAAAAAATGACGGTGGAATATGAAGAATTCTGTGCGAATCCGAAAGCTGTTTTTGATGAACTCAAACAAAAGCTTGCTGCGAAAGGGGTTTATATGGATGCGGAATATTCTTTACAAGAAAGGTTTGGCGTTACTAGGGAAGAGAAGGCAGATTGTAAGATTGTAACAGCATATGAACAATTTCTGAGAGACTAGGTTTCTAAATGAGGGATAAAGAAAACATAAAAAAAAAAATAATTATTCATGTTGGTTATTCAAAATGTGGGTCAACTACTATACAAGAAACTATGATTGAAAATCATGCTTTGTTGTTAAAGTCAGGCTGTTTATTTCCCAAAGCAGTTCAGAATAATCCATCTTGGTGGTTAAGATTTTTTTGGGAAAGTAATTTACCTTTACGATTCCCAAAAAAAAGAGTTATTCCCAAAAAAACTCAATTCCTAATGGAGCTAAAACAAGAAATCCGCGAAACGAATGCGAAAACAATCATTCTTAGTGATGAGGGACTAATTAGTTTAGACAAAGAAGATGTTAAAAGCTTTTATGAATATATGATTTCAGAGTTTTCAGGATATGATTTTGAAGTTGTAGCTATTGTAAGGAATCCTATCAGTTTTTTAACATCAAGGTCTCAACAATTTATGTCAGATAGGTGTTTTACTAAAGATAGTATTGATAGGTTTTTATCTGGTAACGAGTGTTCTGATGGGGAGCTAAGATCTGATAATGTAGCAATGAACCCGAAATGGTTATTTTCTAGAAACCTTTCTAATTATCAAGAAGTATTTTCAGGTATTTCTTTAATTAAGTTTGAAGATGCCGTAAAAGATAAGGTTGGCTTTACGCATTATTTTTTAAAGTCAATAGGATTTGATTTAGATTTAAAAGATATTCGGTTTAATGAGTCAAGATCAGATAAGGCCATAGAAATAATTAGTTATATTGGGTCTAAAGTACCTTTTTCTATAAATGGTAAGGTTAACCCTTTAAGAAATTATGCCGACTTAAGTCCTTTATATTCACTTTCAGGAGGGAAATTTAAGCTAGAAAGGTCACAAGTGAGAGATTTAGCTAAAGGGTTAAAGCCTGAAATTAATTGGTTGAAGAATAAATTCAATATCAATTATTCAGAAAATGATGAATTATTTCTTGATAAAAATAGTGCTGATCAGATTGTTTGGGATGAGCTTTTTCACAAAGAGATAATCGAAATTTTTCCAAAAATAGTACCTCATCTTAGGAAATTCGTATATCAATTTATGCTTGATAAAATGGCTAAAGAATCTTGTCCCGAAAGCCAAGAGTGTCTGAATAAAGTAATTATAGAGTTGGAAGAAAAGTTCCCTATGTCTATTAAGTACGGACCTTTTTATCGTTTTATTTTTTATGTTAAAAAAATGTTAAGACCATTTAAGTTTTTAATTTTAAAAGTATTGAGGTTTTTAAAAAGATAAAATGCTGAATAAAATTTATCTCCAGAAAAAGCGAGAACTAAAGTTTCGTTTTTTTAAAAAACACAGTAATAAGTATTTTTGCATAGGGTTTAATAAAACTGGTACAACATCAATGAAAAAAGCTTTTGAAGATTTAGGCTTCTTGGTTGGAGACCAGCGAAAAGCAACATTGATAGCCGATAAAAGTTATTTTATTGATGATTACAATCCTATAATTAGGTTTTCAGCTACGGCTCAAGTTTTTCAAGACGCTCCTTTTAGTTGGCCTTTAACGTATAAATATTTAGATAAAGCCTACCCAAATTCTAAATTCATTCTTACTGTAAGAGATAGTTCTGAGCAATGGTACAAATCACTTGTTTCTTACCACTCGAAAATATATGGAGAGGGAAATAATATAGCTCCGACTATTTCTCAGTTAAATAGTGGAGCTAAAAAGCTGAATAGGCCAGTAAATGTTACTCGTGTTCATGGCACAGATGACTCTGATCCATACAATGAAAAAATCATGCGTGATAATTATGAAAAACACAATGCAGATGTATTAGAGTATTTTAAAGATCGACCTGAAGACCTTCTTGTGATCAACCTTTCTGATAAAGAGGCTTATAAAAAATTTGTTGACTTTATTGGAGTTGAATCTCCTTATGACAAATTTCCTTGGGAGAACAAAACCTAGTGGCAGGGCTGCAAGCCTCAACGCTCAAAAATGTTATCTGGAATTTCGCTGAGCAGTTTTTGACAAAAGGTATTAGTGTTGTAACAACGCTGGTTCTAGCATGGTTGTTGGTTCCAGAGGATTACGCTTTAATCGCTATGTTAGCGGTGGTGATTGCTTTGTCATCGGCATTGGTTGATGGTGGCTTTGGGCAAGCCATCATAAGAAAAACCGAAATTACTCCAGAAGAATTAGATACTGTTTTTTGGACAAATATTGGCTTGTCGATTGTCATTTATGGATTGGTTTATCTATTAGCTCCTGCAATTGCTAGTTTTTATAACGAAGAGCGGCTGATTGAATTAATTCGTGTGGTGGGTATAGCGATATTTTTTCAATCACTGATTGTTGTTCAAGAGGCCGTGTTGAGTCGGGCCTTAAAGTTCAAACAACAAGTAAAAGTTGTTTTGCCCGCTGCGATCCTCTCTTCTGTTTCGGCTATTGTTTTGGCTTATTATGAATTTGGAGTCTGGTCTTTAATTTATCAAATCGTGATAAATAGTTTCTTTTTGTTTGTATTCTACTGGATGCTCAAGCTATGGCGTCCAACAATGATTTTTAAAGTCGATGCATTAGTCGATCTATGGCAGTTTTCAAAATTTATTGTTATTGACTCAATGGTTGCAATACCGTTTAAAAATATGTACTTAATGGTTTTACCCAAATATTTCGCCGCCGGACCTGTTGGGTTGTATTTTTTTGCTGAAAAGCTAAAAAAAGTATTGATAGGGTTGATTGTAAATTCAGTCCAAAAGGTCACATATCCTGCTTTGTCTAAAATTCAGGACGATCATGTTAGGCTGAAGCAAGGGTATCGGAAAGTTGTCGCCACGACGACATTTCTATTGTTTCCTATGATGTTTTTGTTAGCGGCTCTTGCACCGACATTGTTTGAACTAGTCTTACCAGAAAAATGGCACGGTGCCGCGATCTATTTACAGCTAATGTGTCTAGCGGCTTTATTCAATCCTCTGAACTCTATAAATTTGAATATACTGAAAGTCAAAGGGCGTTCAGATTTAGTCTTTTATGTCGGTATTTTTAAAAAAATAATAGTTATTGCTCTTTTTATCTATACTCTTCAATTCGGTATTGTTGAAATTATCTTGGGTCAAATTGTGGCGTCAGTAATCAATTATGTTCCAAATGCTTATTACTCTTTTAGGTTGATTCAATATTCAATTAAAGAACAGTTGGCGGATTTTCTACCAGGGTTATTTTTATCTTTCTTTATTACCGCAGGCGTATATTATTTGCAGGAGCTTATGAGCTGGCCGGCTTGGGTTGAATTGTTTTTACTTTCATTCGTTTATTTGACCGTGTATTTGATTGGTGCTTATCTTTTAAAATTACATGCTTTTGAATTAGCATCCGAAATGATCTACAAAAAATTTAAAAATGAAAAATAATAATTCACACCTTCCCTTTCCTGTCGCCTTTCGTAAAGACATCAACGGTTTGCGTGCTTGGGCTGTTGTTACTGAGTGTATCCACATTGAGCGCCCCTGTTATTCGCACAAAGCTAGTCCAAAAATTTAAAACATTAAAAGACTAAAATCACCATGAGAAACCTAAGAACCGAAGACGAAATTATCGCCAATTGGAAAAGCGACATTGATCAGCCAGTGGTCAGCATCTGCTGCATTACCTACAACCACCAACCTTATATCGAAGACGCGCTCGAAGGCTTCCTTATCCAAGAAACCGATTTTCCTTTTGAAATCCTAATTCACGACGACGCCTCCACCGACCGAACCGCCGACATTATTCGTGAATACCAAGCCAAATATCCGAGATTGATAAAGCCGATATATCAGACAGAAAATCAGTATTCGAAAGGGTTAAAAATGAATCCCACTTTTAATTTTCCAAGAGCAAAAGGTAAATTTATTGCTCTATGTGAAGGCGATGATAAATGGATAAATCGAAATAAACTACAAATTCAACTAGATTGTATGAGGAAATATAGATGGATAGATATAAGTTTTCATAAAGCTGTGTTAAAAGGGCATGGTCGAGAAGAAATAATTTCTGACAATGGTGAAAAAATAAAAATAATACCATCCAGAAATGTATTAATAAAAGGTGGTGGGTTTATGCCGACCTCAACAATTATTTTCCGTTCAGATGTGTTAAATAATACTTTGCTGAATGATTTATTAAAAATTAGTAAGGTGGGTGATTATGTAGTCCAATGCATAGCATCTAGAGAAAATGGCGCTCTATATCTTCCATATGAGTTTTCCGTCTATAATTTTTCTACACCATCATCTTATAGTAAGCGACATCATGAAACAACGAATCAATTAGAGAGGGCGATAATAAGGTCAAAATTAAAAATAAAATTGGCGTATCTATTAAAGTATAAATTAACGTCAAAGCTTGCAGTGGTGAATCATGGAGCCATAGATATCGTTAAATCATTAATAAGGTTAATTATAGAGAATAATGGGATACTCAAAAGTAAAGAAAAAAGTAATTGAATTTACATACCATATAGCTTCTTATGTTCATGCGAGATTTTTTTGTAACATATGTGGCAGAAGGGTCTTTAAATTTATACCATACGCAAATCAAAATAATAGTATTTCTATGCATGTTGACTTGCTAATGTCAGGATCAGACACAAAGAATTTTAAGTGTCCATCGTGTGGGTCAATTGATAGAGAGCGCCATTTATTATTATATATAGAATCGTTAGGATTGTTTAATAACAGAAAGATCTGTTCAGTCCTTCACTTTGCGCCTGAAAAGCATTTTTCTAAGTTTATTGAATCACTCAATCCAGATAAGTATATAAAGTGCGACTACAATCCAAAGTCACCAGATATTGTAAAAATGGATATTACCAATATGCAATTCGATGGTAATCAATTTGATTTAGTAATAGCAAATCATGTATTGGAGCATGTTTTTGATTTTAGGAAGGCGTTGAAGGAGATTTTCCGAGTAACAAAAAAAGGTGGAATTTGTATATTGCAAACCCCTCATACCAGATTATTGAAAAATAGTATAGATGATCCGGGTATTAATAACGATCAGTTAAGAATGTTTTTTTACGGTGAAACTGACCATAGGGCATTGTTCTCAGAGGGTTATTTGATTGAGAGTCTAGAAAAAGTCGGCTTTGAAGTTACTGTTTATGAAAATAATATCAATAGTAATCGTTACGCAGATTTTGAATGTGGCGTAAATCCAAATGAAACATTTTTCCTAATTAAAAAACCTTGATAACAATATACATATACTTGTTTTCAATTTTTTTTCTATATAACATATCATATTATATAGTTACTTTTCCATTAGCGGCATCAATAGCTGTTTTAATAAGGTACATTTTATTGCCAGCTAGTTTAATGGTGAATTTCGATAAAAAAATATATTACCTGTTCTCAGTGTTTATATTTATCTCAATGTGTGTGTTTATATTGAGAGGCGGCAATGGAAGTAGTGAAGTTAGCTATATTTTTTCATTATTCTTTATTTTGGTAGTATTTTATATCAATGACCTCCTGTTAAAACGCATAGGATTCAATGAAGTAGTAAAAGCCACATTTTTTTCAATATTCTTTGTCCTCCTGTGTTTATTTATCGTGACAATTTCTCTTGCAATAATGCATTCTAATTTATTTGTATTAAGAGAAGCGCAAGTAGAATTTCAATTATTGAAATATTTCCCTTTAGTAAATTCAAATCAATTGACTAGGCTGGTTATTCCATTAATGTTGGCAATTATTTTTTTGAAGCACCAGTTTCTAAGTTTGAGTAAATATAAATATTCATTTTATGCATCCTTGTTTTTCTCCAATTTTATTATTATTAGCGCCCTATCTAGAGTTGGTATTTTTGTAGTATTACTGTTCTATTTTCTCTACTTCTTTCGTAATGCTTTTACATTTAAAAAAATTAACCCGAAATTTTCTATCGCTTTAATTATTCTTTTCTTTGGTTCGTTATATTTTATCTCTAGTTATCATGAATCTTTAAGACTGAGTAATTTATATGATGCGTACCAGGCCTTTTCAAGTTTAGATATTTATACTCAAGAATATTTGACACCTAGAGTTAGGACTTGGTTTGCTAGTATATTGGCAATAAAAGAGCAACCCATCCTAGGTCATGGTATTGATGGTGCTTATAGTTTTTATGAATTAAATGATGTTGTAAAGAAATCTCCTCTAACCGGTGATTATAATGTGATTACTACGCATGGTGGATGGTTTAAGATTCTTGTCTATAGTGGAGTTTTACCATTTTTTTCTCTTTTATATTTCTTTTATTATACATTTAATATATCTAAGCGATCTGATCTAAAAGGAATGATTCAAACCAATCATAATTCTATTTTCTTTTTTAAGTTTTTTGTTTTCAGTATTTTTATTCTAAACATTACTGGGGACTCATTAGGACTTTCATATACTTGGGTGCTCTTCCACTTACTTTATAGGCTAATGACGAATGGAAAGAAATATTAATTTGGTTTATTTTCATTCTGAGGGTTTATCCTTCGACAAGGTTAGTGATTCTATATCAGTTAAAAGTATTAATCTTATTGATTTTATTTTACATGTCTCATTTTATGTAAATAGTGTTACTATTGTTTCACCTTCTATATATATTAGTGATTCTTTTGACTTAGCTCTTCCGTCCAATGTAAATATTGTACAAGTTCCAATTATTAGAAAATCTCCACTAGCTGTTATTGATTTACTCAAAAATTATCTGAAAATTAAATCACTTTTATTGTCATTTCAATACCCCCCCCGTACTTTGTCTATAGGGCTTTCTTTCTTTGGCACTTTTACTTCCATTATATGTTATAAATTATTCAGCAAGCACAACTTTATTGTAAGAGGTGATAGGTTATCTACCTTTTTTAAGTCATCTAGATCAATTGTTATGAAGCTATCGGGCATTAGATTGTATGTCTACAAATTCATTATGCTGTTTTTAGTGAGAAACAAATGTCATATTTTCTTTCAAGGCGACTCTTATATTAAGAAACTTCAAAAAATGCTTCCACTAAATTGTTCAGAAAGATTATTTGTTTTAAATGCATTAGTTTCTGATTGTGATCTTCCTTCTAGAAGTCAGGATAAAAAATTTGATTTAATTTTTGTGGGCCATATTAACCAAGAAAAAGGTGTTTTTGATTTAGTAGATGCTATTGAATACCTTAATAGTAATAATATTAGTATTAGTTGTCTTATTATTGGCGGCGGTTCTGATACTATACGACTTGAGAGATCTATTTCGGATATTCCTAATATAACTTATCTTGGTTTATGCACTGACCGTAATCTCCTTTATGAACATATTATCTCATCGCGTTTCCTTATCTTGCCGAGTTATACCGAAGGAATGCCTCGTGTTCTTTTAGAAGCGATGGTTTTAGGTGTTCCAATAATTGCTACAAAAGTTGGCGGTATTCCAAATATCATAGTTGATGATTTTTCTGGTTATTTGTTAGAGTCACATCAATACAAACATATCGCTGGCAAAATCAAAAGTCTTTTACGATCCGATTGTTCACATCAGCATTTATTTGTTGCTAAGAATGCCAAATTGATTACATCATCTTTTTTATTCTCATCTAGAGCTTCATTTTTAATTAACAATTTGTCATGAATTCAAAAACTGTTTTTTTTATTGTTGGACCTGATTTTAGTGGTACAACAATGCTCGATTTAATGCTTTCATCTTTACCAAATACTAAATCTCTGGGTGAAATTTATGCTAATTTCTGGCCTACACATACTAGACATCTTAGTAATAAGTGCGCATGTTCGAATCCAGACTGTTCCGAATGGGACTTTCTTCAGGGTTCAAAAAAAAATGATTGTATCCATGAGTTAATATTTAATCATTTCAACAATCTTAATTTTCTTGTGGATTCCAGTAAATCTCTTCCTTGGTTAATTTCTGCGATAAAAAAACTTTCTGCCCATAACATAAATTATAAAGTTGTTTTTATTTACAAAGATATTGATAATTATATTGATTCTTGTTTTAAGAGAGGTGTTAAAAACCCTGTCAAGAAGTGGACTGAATATAGTTTAGCATTTCTTTCTCTTGGACAAGAATTTTATCCAATTTCTCTTTCTCAGATACTGGATTCTCCAGATGATACCCTGTCTTCCTTGTGTACTTTTCTTGATATAAATTTTTTACCATCTATGAAAGATTATCAAAATAATATTCATCATACATTTTTTGGCAGTGCTACTGCTAGGCTGCAACTTCATTCAGATGGATCTACAGAGTTGAAACAAACCCTCTCTACTAGTTTGCGTAGTGATTTTGTTTCAGACTATTCATTTAGCTCCGAATATGTTTCTAATAATACATCTTCCTATTTCTTCCAAAGATTTTCTGATCAAGTAGAAGATTTTATCTTTCAAGTTTCTATACCGTCTAGTCTTCAAATGTTTCTTTTCAAATTTTTTTACTTTAAATCTTTTTTGAAGCTTAATTTTGCAAGAATTTTATTTTTCTTTAAGCTTTCTTAATTCTAAATGACTAGTTCTATCGCTTTTCTAAATTGCACAAATGCTATCCCTAAGCGGATTCTCTTGATTTCATCAGAGTTTTCAACGTTTAATACAGTTAAACATATTTGCTGGCAAAAATTTGATTCCGGGAATGCTCCATCAGATGCTCAGTTGATAAAAGCCGCTAGTTGCTCTGCATTTCTCTTCAAACTTTTAAAAGCACTTATCACTGGGAGATATAAGGCATATGTGTTTGATGATATGCGTATTCTTCCTATCGCCGTTATTTTGGGTAAATTGAAAGGGGTCAAGTTAATTTACAATCGACAAGAAGTTCCGTCTCTGACTGCTGCTCAAATGCTTCATAAAATGTTTAGATTACCTAAGAAGCATTCGATTGCAATCGCTGAGGCAGTTGAGTCTTTTTTTGGAAGAAAAGTTAACTTAGTTATAAGTATCCCACTTAAAAAATCAGTCGAGTATCGGTTGATCAATTGGGGGTGTCCGCTTGTGTCGATCTCGAATGTACCTGAAAAACTTCACGCTGCCTTGCCGAATCTAACTATGCCGCTTACAAATGATAAACGTATGTTGCTTATCTATTCCGGCGCTGTTTCTTTGGAGAATGGACTGTTGTCATACTTGCGTCTTGTCCGCAGATTGGATAAAGATAGCAATACCCCTCCTGTGAGCTTGCTATTGATTGGTAGGTTATGGAAGTTATCTTTTGAAGACTTAAGATTGCTTATTAACGAAGAGTGCTGTGCTGGCTTGGTTGAATATAGGGAGTGGGTGCCTTACGAAACGCTGATTGAATTACTAGCATCGGCGGATATTGGTTTAGCTATGACTGATCCAGAATTTGAAAAATATACTTACATGGGTGAGGGCTCATCTCGGAAGATATTTACGTATATGTCAGCGGGTTTGCCAATTATTACCGGTGGAGCATTCGGCAAAGTGATTCTTGATGAACAAGCAGGGTATTTTGTTGATTACAATGATATTGACGCGATGTATAAGGCAGCACAAAGAATCTTTTTGAGCCAAGAAGATTCTGAATTAATGAGTTTGCGAGGAAAGTCCGCAATTCTTAATAAATATAATTGGGAAATAGAAGGGCGTAAGTTACGCGTCATGCTACAAGAGATTATATCTTGAATTTATTATTTTTTCTTTATTGGTCGGCTGCTGCACTTATTATCTCAGTGTGGATACTTTATCCTATTTTGCTTTGGTTATTGGTCAATATTAGGAAGTCTTTTACTGATTTAAATTTAAAAGTTGACTACCAAGCTGTTTCTGTAATTGTGGCTGCTCATAATGAGGCTGTGAATCTTTCAGGGAGGATTACTAATATTTTTGAGTCTGATTATCCAGCCTCAAAAATCGAAGTTGTTATCGTATCAGATGGATCCTCTGACGATACACCATCGGTTATCGATAAACTTAAAGAAAATTACCCTCGTATAAATTTAGTAAATATTGAACATCAGGGCGGTCGTTCGAATGCTCATAATGTTGCCATAAAGCATTGTACCGCTGAAATTTTGGTATTTACAGATGCCGAAACAATTTTTGAGCCTACTTTCTTAAAAAAAATTATTGAATCTTTTCAGCGGCCAGATGTTGGATTTTCATCAGGGGTTTTGAAGTATCGAAACCAGTCATCTAATTCAGTTACTGAATCTGCTGGTATCTACTGGCGGTTCGAGAATTTCCTTCGTGAATTTGAGTCTAGTCTCGGTGTTTTTGTATTCGGCAGTGGTGCATGTTGTGCAGTCAGAAGGAGCCTGTTCAGGAAAATCCCTCCTGTTGGGGATGTGGATTTCACGACGCCCTTGGATGTTGTTTTACAGGGTGGAAAGTGCGTTCACGTGCCAGATGCAATTGCTTACGATGATATGCCAAACACACCAGAGCGTGAATTTAATGCTCGTGTTCGAATGACCGCTAAAAATTTATATGGGACAATTGAACGTTGGGGTTTGAAGGGAGTGTTTGCTCATCCAATATACACGCTTGTTATCTTTTTTCACAAAATTGGAAGATGGTTGATGCCATTTTTAATGATCGCATTATTTTTTTCAAATATAATGTTACTTTCTGAAGGGCATGTATATAGTATTTTTTTCGTACTTCATGTGGTTTTCTATTTATTGGCGTTTGCGGGCTATAAAAAACTTAACGTACCGTTGGCTCGTTCAAGCTATAGTTTTTGCCTAGCTAACATTGGTTTTTTCATTGGTGTATTAAAGGCGGCCACAGGCCGCGTGCCTAATCTTTATAAACCAGTTAGTCAATCTTGATAATGGAATATTGATGTCTCAGCGCGATCCTAAATTAGATGAAATGTCCAGGATACAATCTGTATATGCTGAAAGGGATGGAATTCAAAAATCTAGTTTATACGCATGGCATCGATCAGAGGTAAGGGTTCAGCAAAGTGAAAAAGAGTTAACTATTTCAGCTGCTCTGGCTAATGCACTTGGTAACGATCTCTCTAATGCGAAAATACTTGATGTAGGATGTGGAAATGGTGGCTTTTTACGGACGCTAGTAGATTGGGGCGCACAACCCATGAATCTTATTGGTACGGAGTATTTAGAAGATAGATTGGATCAGGCTCGTCGCTGTTCTCCGTCTGGTATTAAGTGGCATTTGGGTGGGCTTGGTGAAGTCTCTTCTAGCGACTTTGATTTGGTTACAACTAATACGGTTTTCTCTTCCATACTTGACCCTAACGAACGTTTGGCACTTTCCCGAGAGATTTGGCGAGTGCTCAAGCCTGGTGGTTGGCTATTAGTATTTGATTTTAGATACAATAATCCTTCTAATAGGAACGTTCATAAAGTAACTACAAAGGAGCTTAAAAATTATTGGAAAGAGGGTATTAACAGCCAGAATAAGACCCTTTTATTGGCTCCTCCTTTAGCAAGGAGAATCATTCCACTCTCTCCGTTATTAGGTAGTCTTATGACTAAATTATTCCCTTTTCTGCGTAGTCATTTCTGTTTTATGTTGCAGAAACCTAAACTCTGATCAGTTTGAAATTGTCAAATCTTTCTTATTCATTTTTACCCTTTGCATTGCCTGAAATTGGCGATGAGGAAATTTCTGAGGTTATAGATTCCATTCGTTCAGGTTGGGTAACCACTGGTCCTAAAGCCAAATTGTTTGAAGAGCTTTTTGGTGAATTCCTAGGTGATACTAACTTGCATTGCGTTGCGGTTAATTCAGCTACATCAGGTTTGCATTTAGCTTTAGAAGCGCTTGATATTGGACCTGATGATGAGGTGATTGTTCCCACTCATACCTTTACCGCCACTGCTGAGGTTGTGCGTTATCTCGGTGCCACTCCAGTATTTGTTGACATTGATTCTCATACTTTCAATATGAATATTGGGGCATTCAAAAAAGCCGTTACATCAAGAACTAAAGCTGTTATGCCTGTTCACTTTGCAGGCTTGTCATGTGAAATGGAAGAAATCATTGCGGTTGCAAGAAGTCACCATATACACATTGTCGAAGATGCGGCTCATGCTTTGCCTACCACCCGTAACAAGAACTTAATTGGTACTTTGAATACTGATGCGACTGTTTTTAGTTTTTACGCCAATAAAACAATGACTACAGGCGAAGGAGGAATGTTAGTTACACGTGATAAGAATATTGCGGAACGCGCAAATCAAATGCGACTACATGGCATAAGTCGAGATGCGTTTGATCGTTTTACTTCAAAAAAACCTAGTTGGCATTATGAAGTTGTAGCTCCAGGGTTTAAATATAATTTAACCGATATTGCAGCGAGTTTAGGTATTCATCAGCTTAAAAAAGTCGAACAATTTCAAAAGAGACGCGAAGAGATTGCTGATTTTTATAATGAGCAGCTAAAAGGACTACCTATGACTTTGCCGTCGATGCCATTAAGTGGAGATGTTCATTCATGGCATTTGTATGTGATCCAACTGAATCAAGGATTGTCAATTTCAAGAGACCGCTTCATTGAATTGATGTATGAGAATGGAATTGGTTGCGGTGTCCACTATATCCCCCTGCATCTGCATCCTTATTGGCGTAACACTTACAATTTAACTCCTGAAATGTTTCCTGTTAGCCAAAGTATCTATGAGCAATCAGTTTCATTGCCTATTTACAGTAAGATGACAGATGAGGATATGGAGAGGGTCGTTTCGACAGTTGCCAAAATACTAAACAATGCTTAAGAGATTTTTTGATCTTGTATTTTCTGCTTTTGGTCTTTTGGTTATATCGCCTTTTTTTCTCCTTATTGCTTTATTAATTAAGATTGACTCTGCTGGACCTATATTCTTACGACAGGTAAGAGTAGGTAAATATCTTCGTCTTTTTAGAATTCATAAATTTAGGACAATGGTTGTAAATGCATCTGATATAGGGCCAAGTGTCACCACTGATGTTGATCCTAGGGTAACCAGAATAGGTAAGATTTTAAGGAAATATAAAATTGATGAGCTACCTCAGCTTATTGACGTATTCCTTGGAGATATGAGTCTTGTGGGGCCAAGGCCGGAGGTTCCTAAGTATGTTGATGCTTATTCTGAAATGGATAAAAGAGTTATCTTTTCAGTTAAGCCAGGTATCACTGATAAAGCGTCTATCGAGTTTCGGAATGAGAATGAATTAATAGAGAATGCATGTGATGCAGATCGTGTTTATATCGAAAAGATACTTCCATGCAAACTCCAGTATTATCATGAGTACGTTGAGACTCGCTCTTTATGGCTTGATATTAAAATCATTTTTAAAACGGTATGGCTAATACTCCCGTTTAAATCAAATAAGTAACCAATCGCTATCATCCCAATTTCTCAAACATCTCACCGCAGTATTCTCTGACTTCCATCCTCCGCGCAGCATGATTCTCTCAAGCGGCACACCTTTATCAAGAAGATCCACTGCGGCACCCACTTGAAAAGAGCGACCTGAGAGCTCACCAATATTGTGTAGTTTCGCTTTTCGCTGAAGTAACTTCAGTATCTTATTCAAAGCAGCAGGGTCTAAACTTTTTCTAACGCTTAAGTCGCGTTTAAAGCTTCTCAAGATATAACCGTCAGTTAGTTTAATCTTGTCTTGCCAGTGATTAATCATCTCGACAAGCTCATCTGATATTGGGATTAACTTCCCCTCACCAAACTGATCAGTTTTTGATTTTCGTAAGAGCAGGGTGTGTTTTCCGTTTGGTAATGTTTTTAAATCATCAAACTTAAACGCGCATATCTCAGAACGCCGACGCATGTTTTCATAGCCTAGTTGAAGCAGTAAGCGATTACGCAAACCCACAATACCGTCATCACACACTGCTTGCAGTTTACGCATGACTTCTAGCGTTAGATCATGAGCCAGAAACAAAGCCAAGCAAATAAACGCAATGCGCAACAGTCGACTGGCCCGAGAACTCAAAGCGGTAAGGGTGCTTCATCTCAAAACGCGTTAAAACATTGACTAAACCAGGCGTTTGATCCTCTTGCTGATCCGCGATTTGCTCATTGGGTAGCTGCCTTCTTTAATGAAGGCTTTGACAGGGACCAGGCGAGCAAAGCTGCTGAAGCTTTGTTATCTCACCGAAGAGTGATGCAAGCGTTTGAAGGAAGTTATTTAGAGG
>Ga0181566_10001473_pt1 | contig 19405 bp, 3 predicted proteins | sample 101ome_15_FD_133762 | JGI IMG/M metagenome (GOLD analysis project Ga0181566, IMG submission 133762) | Coastal salt marsh microbial communities from the Groves Creek Marsh, Skidaway Island, Georgia - 101402AT metaG (megahit assembly) | ecosystem: Environmental > Aquatic > Marine > Intertidal zone...
GATGAGGTGCTGGCCGCCGCTACCGAGATGCGAGAGGACGAGGCTCGCGGGCTTTTGGGATCCTTCATGTTCCGTGGGGAAGAAATCTACAAGAAAACCACCGTTTTGAGTGGAGGCGAGAAGAGTCGACTCAATTTGGTCAAGTTCTTGGTCAATCCCCCTAATTTGCTCCTGATGGATGAGCCCACAACGCATTTGGACCTGCTGACCATTGAGTCCCTTATCATCGCATTAGAACGTTACGAAGGCTCGTTGCTGTTTATTTCCCACGATGTCTACTTCATCCGTCGATTGGCAACCAAGATCCTTCATGTCAACAACGGTCAACTCAAGGCTTATGCAGGGGACTATGACTATTTCCTGGAGAAGACCGATTTCATCGGCAACGAGCGTGCCGCCATCACGGCGTGACCAGGGCTTTTTGACGCGAAATTTTTATCAGTATTTGAGGATTCGGCTCTCAAGCACCAGGCCATCACTCTGTGCATACCAAATTTCTGACTCGCCAAAGACCGCTTTCAAGTGGCGGTCAGCTCGGACATTGATGTTTCCGTGACCTTGGCTGACGGGGGCCGCCTCCATGATGTGAGTGACTTGAAGGCTTATTTGATTGATCGGGTCGACTTGTTTGCAACCTGTCTGACCGAAAACATGTTCGTCTACAGTCTGAGGCGTGAATTGAATTTTTTTGGAGACCGGCAAGTGGTCAAGCAATGGGTCAGGGACAACCTTGATCAGCATTAGGGATTTGGGATTTGATCGTCGCAATGGTGCTTAGCCTTGACCTTTCAGCTCGATAACTTGCGGCCGCACCCAGCAGCCAATGGCCGCCATGAAATTGGTATGGCAAGGCCACGGTAGTCAGGCATTTTACCGATTGCCCTCGAGCCGGAAACATGCCCGACCTGACTGCTACGGGAAGGCTGGTCCCTCCTTCACCTCTTTTGCCTCCAATAATGCTCGGTGACTGCAGGGAGTCTCAAGGGAGGGCAGGATCCACTGGCCTCAGGCGATAGAAGGCATCTCCTCCCGATAAGATCAGATGACTGGATCGCTGGATGAGTCCATTGCCTTGAATCTCGCTAATGACTCTCCAATCAGGCTCAAGCAGCTTGTGTGTCCATTCCAATTGGTATGGTTGGGCCGCTTCCGTCTCGTACTCCAAGGTGATCTGATCTGCATCTGCGATCAGATACCGGATTGGCCCTTCGTGCGAAATGACGGGGAGCCCATTTGGATGGTAGTAGATCACGCTCTCGGGTAGCAGGCTCCTTCTATTGCTCCATATCAACAAAGGCTGGCTAAGGTGGATGGCCGTTCCATGGGGTGCCCCTTCCAAGGGGGCGAATTTAAGGTTCAAAAGCGTCGTCTTTTCGCCCAAGGACACGCCTTGCCGATATGGGGCATCCCACGCAATCGACAAGTTGTGCCTTTGCTGGTGCAAGTGGATTTGATGAGTGAATCCGTTGAGGTGACTGCCGTTGACTTCCACCAAAGTGAGGATTCCAGGATCCCAGTGGACGGAGGTTTGAATACCAAGAAGACTTTCCCTCCCTTTTGCCCATAGATCGATTTCCAACCAGCCAGTCTGTGGATGAACGGATCTTTCCAGTTGGACAATCTCAGTAGTCGTGTCATCGATTTCGGGATACTCGGACGACACATGGCTCCAAGTTGCCCAGTCACCGGTCACATCTCCCAATCGTATGGCTGTTAAAACCATGTCTGGAAGATGAGTTTGACCCACATCAACCTCAATACCCTGACTTTCAATCAGGCTGAGGGCGTCTTGGGTTAATTCCTTCGAAACAAATCGCCAGAAAGAATCTGTTTCTCCGCTGCTGTTCAAGGAGAATCCTTTGGTTTTCCCAAGGATGACGCCTCTGACACTCAGGAGATCTTCCGAGTCAATAGCTCCATCACGATTCACATCCGCTGCAAGCCTTTGGATATCCTGATCAAAAAGTTCTCGCTGGTCGATATGGTTACGTATTCGTATCAGATCACTGATATCAACGCCCATTTTGGCTTCCTCGCCTTCATATGCCAGGGAAGGGTAAAGCGCAGCAGGAGCAACGGTCATGGCATTGAAAGAAAACGCTCCTTGGGCATCACTGATTGTGTTGTACCGCTGCCCGTCTTGAAGGAGACTAACGATAACGCCACTCAGAGATACCGGCCCTTTGTTTCCTTGGAACGAGACAAGGCCGCTAACTTTCAGCGTTTCCCGGTCGGATGGATCACTTCCTGGGGGTTGATTGGCTGAATCGGGGTTTAGTAGATCCAAGATGGCGTTTTGGCTCATCACGCTACCTTCGATACTACTAATTTGAACGTGATAGTTGCCAATGTGTTCCGGCCCAACCGAACTGATATTCAGCTCCCTGGATGAGGCTTCTGAAATAGGCCTCTGGTTGTAATACCACTGGTAGGTCAGGGGAGGCTTGCCGACTGCCCACGCTTCAAAAGTGACCGAGTCTCCCGTTGAGGCTGTCATGCTGATGGGCTGGAGGATGATCTGCAGTTCCGGTTTTAAACTGAAACTTATTCTATCAACCCAGGCACTATCCTCTCCCTTACTCAGCCAATCATCTTTTTGATAGATCCAGCGCAAAAGATGAGTTCCTTCTGGTAGCAATAAGTGGAACATCTCCCAAGCTTGTTCACCGGAGATGGCACCCATTATTTTATCATCCACCCAGAATTCCAATCGATCCCAATGAGGCTCGGAGGAAACTTTCCAAAAAAAATACAAAGAACCGGGGCCTACGACTTCGGTTGAAAAGATGGCTTTTTGTCCATCCTCGATCCTTTGGGATTGAGCGGCATCTGCGCGGTCGAGAGAGATCTCACGTTGCCCTATCCAAGAAAAGGGTGCTTCCGCATCGCTGAAAGCCCAAGTCGGCTGATCGACTGCCTCTGCCAAATCAATTTTCTCCAATAAGACCAAAGTGGCTAGGTGACTCAGAAGAGTGGTTTCCTCATTAGCAATGGTAACACTGTAGTCTCCGGCATCTTCCAAACCAACTTGCTCTATGGCGTAAATAGCGTTTTGTGCGCCTGGCAATGGCACGCCATTCAGGAACCATTGGTAGGTGATGGGTTCTTCTCCTATCGCCTCAACCCTGAATTCAGCATAATCGTTCAACGATAACGTTACAGGTTCGGGCTGTGACAGGATTTGAAGTGGTTTTGGTTCAGGAATAGGTATCTCTCCAACCAGCCCCGTGATTCCCTCAATCCAGTTCGCAAAGCTCGAAAGGCGAGTGTGGATCCCATAAGCGTATGGCTCACCGCAACCTTTTCCCCAGCTAACGATCCCTACCTGTAGCCACTTTCCGTTCACATCAAGGATCAACGGGCCTCCACTGTCTCCTTGGCATGAGTCTTTTCCGCCTTGTACAAGTCCAGCAGCCAACATGGATGGGAGGATTGAACCATCATAGGCTTTGGGATCGTTCGCCCTTTCCTGACTGACGACAGGCAGCGTGACTTTATGCAGAATGTCAGTATTGTCGCCTCCGGGAAGCAGACTTCCCCACCCGATGACAACTGCCTCAGCATAAGGAGCTGGAATTCTTGGATCACTGTTCCATTGAATGGGTTGGACATTTTCACCGAGTGGTGTTTCCAGCCGCAGCAGTGCTATGTCATTTTCCATGGTATGATTGTCAAAACCGGGATGGATGATCACTTGTTCCACCTGTTGAAAGATCGAGCTCTGATCAAGTCGGAACGCCCCGACAGCCAGTTCCAAATTCTCGACAGGGATGGACTTGCCATCTTCGTCGACGACACAATGGGCTGCTGTAAGGATCCATTCATCACCTATGAGGGTGGCTCCACAATCCAAACGCCCATTGAGATGGGCCATCCAAGGGAATTCGCCTTCAGCCGCCTTCTGACCTCCGACAATTCGGGGTTGAAAAGTCGCGGCCGCGGCACCCTTGATGATCCAAGGAAGACACAAAAGAGCCAAATAAGGATTCAAAAACATTAATTTTTTCAAAATTTCACATTGGTTCAAGCCCAAGGTATTTAATCAAAGAGCCGAATGATTAAAACGCATGGGGAAGATTGTATCCTTTTTGCCTTTGATAATCATCAAAAGAAGGGATTTTAGTTTGCCCATCATAATCATTTAGCTGAAAAGCAAATCTTTCTTCGAGAACAGGAATTGTCATGGTTTTTTTTATCGAGAGGGCAGGTCTACGTTTCTTGAGCTCCCCATGTTGCTTCAACTCTTCATGCGCAAAGGGGGTGCTCGGCAGGTTGCGTTTTAGTTCATTTTAAATCGGGCTCATGCCTCTCAGGCTTTCTGTCTCCGTATTCATGGTAAACCACCTGGACCTGATTTCAGAGGTAGCCAGTGGTTTTGATTGCTGAATCTTGTTAACAAAATTGCCTTAAAGTTACTTATAACTTCCTTGATAATCCCTACGATTTAGGGCTAGATCATCACCTCATAACCAAAAGAACTGATTTATCGTCTTGTCCCGAAATTGAGCATGATGCCTCTCTTCAGAGATTATTTGTACAACCTGTTTTTGTTGTTGGCACTTCTGACTTGCTTTACCGGAGCTGTGGCAACTCCTGCTTTTTCCGCTACCTTGTCTCTTGGTTCACCTCCTGATTCTTGCAGTCTTGAGTCGTATGGTCTCGCTAAACATCCACCCACTGATATGTTGCCCATGGGCCGCAGCATGTTCAAAAACGAGCACGACTTGTCTTGGCGCACACGCCGAGTGGAAATATCCACCGTAAGAAGGAGTATCCCATCCGATAAGAACGATTTTTTCGGACAGATCTTCTCAGAAACATCATCATCCGAGGCTCATGAATGGGATGCCTTGCAGCGGGTTTCTATGTCTTCCAAGAAAGAATCCGCCTTGGGATTAAGCCAGCCAATCATTCACCTTCGAGGCTCCTTGATCATATCCCTCGCACAAGGAGAAACTTACCTTGATGCAGGAGCCAGTGCTGCGGATGCTGCTGGTCGGGATTTGTCTTCAAAGATTCAAGTCAGTGGCTTGGACACCCTAGATATCCATCATCCGGGTCTCTATCCTCTGACCTATACAGTGAGCGATGCTGCGGGCAATGCTGCCAAGCCCGTGGTGCGCATCATTCACGTGAAGCCGCTTGTCTCTCCCAAGCCTCAGGCCTTTTTGCCGAGACAAGCCACTGGAGGCAATGGGTCTCCAGAGCTCACCTTACTGGGAGAGGGTAGCATCACGCATGAAGTAGGAACGGATTACGAAGACCAGGGTGCCAGCGCTCAAGATACCGAACCCAACCCTGATGCCTTTGTGATTGTGACGCCCATAGGGCTTTCGGATTTGGATGTGAGCACTCTTGGTACCTACACCATCATTTACACGGCCGAGGACAGTGAGGGTAATCTGGCGATTCCTGTGGTTCGAACGGTGACCGTAGTCGATACCCAGGCTCCGGTAATTGAGCTGGGATCTGACACTGCTTCCCTGACTCACCCGGTGGGCGAGATTTATGCTGATCCGTTGCCGCCGGCCACCGATAACCACGACGCATCGGTAACGGTTCAGCGGGCCGGGCTGAGTAATCTGAATGTAGATCTGATAGGTACCTATACGCTAACTTACACTGCTACTGACAGCTCGGGTAACCAAGCCATTCCCAAAACGCGTACGATCAGGGTAGTGGATGAAGAGGAGCCCGTCATCACTCTCAGCGGGGCATCGGCCATCAATCATGAACTGGGTGTCGCTTTTGTTGACCCTGGTTACACGGTAAGCGACAACTATGACAACTCACTGGAGATAGAGGTCTCGGGAGATGTCAAAAGTAGCCAGGAGGGTGTTTACACCATTACCTACCAGGCAAGTGATAGCTCGGGTAATCAGGCGATTGTCACTCGAACGGTTTCCGTGAAAGATACCTTGGCGCCGGTGATGACCTTAGTTGGCAATGCGACCATCGTGCATGAGGTGAATACCATCTACACAGACCAGGGAGTGGCGGCGGTTGATGCCGTTGAAGGTAGTGTGTCGATCATCACGAGTGGAGCAGTCAATAGCAGCCTCCTTGGTACCTACACTTTAACCTTTCGGGCTTCTGATAGCCATGGGAATCGGGCAATCGCGACTCGAACCATCCGAGTCGCTGACACACAGGCTCCGGAGATCATTCTTAATGGAGATTCCCTGATTTCGCACCAGCTTGGTAGTGCCTATACTGACCATGGAGCGCTTTTGGTAGACAACTACGACCCGGATGTCTCGTTGGTCGCTTCGGGTACCGTGAACGTCAACACAGCCGGGCTCTACACCCTTACCTATGTGGCTGAAGATAGTTCCAAGAACCAGGCCACTCCCGTGACCCGATCCATTGAGGTCGCTGATTATGTAGCTCCAGTTATCACGCTTAATGGTGCCTCCGTCCTGACGCATCAGCTCGGTGCGGATTACGATGATGCTGGATCGGTAGTGACCGACAATATAGATAGCAGTCTCCAGGCCGTCGTGGAGGGGAAGGTCACGGTGACTCAACTGGGAACCTATGTGCTAACCTTTTCTGCGGTGGACTCCTCCGGAAATGCTGCCGAGACTGTAACCCGTACGGTCACTGTGGTGGATGCAGCGCCACCTATCATTACTCTGACCGGTAGCCCGGTGATCACGATCCCGGCTGGCAGCGTTTTTCAGGACCCTGGCGTATTGGCTTTTGATGCTCAGGATGGTGCCGTTGAGGTAACCACACTTGGGTTGAATGACCTGAATACCAGTGAGACTGGCATTTACACCCTGACCTACCTGGCCGTTGATGGACAGGGCAACGAGGCCGATCCGGTGGTGCGAACAGTCATCGTTGAAGTGGTCGATGACCAGGCGCCCGTCATCGTTCTCAATGCCCCTCTGTCAGTGACTGTCGATTTAGGAGAAACCTACACCGAACCAGGTTATACGGTTACCGATAACCTGGATCAGTCCGTTCAGGTGATTGTTTCTGGGACGGTCAACAGCAACGCTCTGGGAACTTACACACTCACCTACACCGCTCGTGATGAGGCGGGTAATGAGGCAACACCTCTTACCCGGCTTGTGAATGTGGTCTCCACGGATGTTGATCCACCCGTCATTACCCTGATAGGTGATGCCAACGTGGACCACCCAATAGGTGAAGACTACCAGGACGCCGGTGCCAATGCTGTGGATGGAGTGGATGGAGTGGTTGAGCTCACGCTTCTTGGGTTGGAGGAACTCGATGTGGATGACATAGGTATCTACACGCTGACCTATACGGCCAAGGACGTGGCTGGTAATCAGGCAGATCCAGTCACCCGCACGATAAATGTCACGGACTTGACTGCCCCATTATTGGTTCTCAATGGTGATCAACGAGTTGAGCATCCTCTGGGATCCGTCTACGTGGATGCCGGTGTCACGGCAACGGACAATGTGGATATCAACGTCTCCATCTCCGTGACGGGAACGGTCCAAACAAGTGTCCCCGGAACCTACATTCTGACCTACACGGCCTCTGATACCGCAGGTAATCAAGCCATTCCCCTGACACGCACTGTCGTGGTTAAAGGCTCCGATGCCACCCCGCCTGTGATCACACTCAACGGTAATGCCTCGATAGAGCTCACCCTCGGGGATCCATACATCGAGCTCGGTGCGACAGCCTCGGATAATACCGATCCGACAGTGACTGTCAGTATTGCCGGACAAGTCAAAGCCGACCAATTGGGTGTTTATACGCTGACTTACACCGCTTCGGATGCAGCGGGCAATCAGGCCATTCCTGTCGCCAGGACCGTCTTTGTTGTGGACAAGGGCATCCCTGTCCTCACTTTGGAAGGGTTGGCCAACGTGACCCACGAGGCAGGAGAGCCCTACCTGGATGCCGGGGCAATAGCTTTCGATGAAATCGAGGGCAATTTATCGGTATCAGTGACGGGTTTTGTGGATGATAGCCAACCGGGTATTTACGTCATCACTTACACGGCCCGAGATGGCTCAGGTAATCAGGCTCTGCCGATCAACCGTGTCGTGAGTGTCGTCGACACCACCGCTCCGGTGATTCAGTTAACTGGCGGCCTGACCGTGACCGTGGTGCAGGGGCAGCCCTTTATCGAACCAGGCTGGACCATTGTTGATGCTGAAGCCGGGCTGCAGGCAGTCGTATCGGGAGTCGTCAACACTCAGGCTGTCGGTAGCTATACCTTGAGCTATGGTGCGACGGATAGTTCGGGCAATCAGGCCCTGAGCGTGGTTCGTACCGTCGTGGTTAAGGACCCCGCAGACATCACGCCACCTGTCATCACACTTCAAGGTAGCAGTGTGCTTAGCATTGAGGCAGGAGATACCTACACTGATGCCGGAGCCACCGCGACTGATGCCGTTGATGGCAATGTTGGCGTCTCGCTCAATGGTGAGGTCAACACCAACCAGCCGGGTGTTTACACCCTTACTTATCTGGCTGTGGACTCAAGCGGTAATCGCGCTACCGAGGTCTCTCGCACTGTCATTGTGGTTGATACGACTCCTCCGGTGGTGACCCTGACTGGATCCAGTAATCTGATCCATCCGTTGGGTGAGGTATATATCGATGCTGGAGCGTCGGCCTCGGATAAAGTGGATGGGGTGGTTGCAGTCACTCTCAGCGGCACGGTCAATGTGACCATGACTGGTATTTATACTCTTTCATTCACGGCAGTCGATGCTGCAGGCAATACTTCGCAGGCCATTACCCGTCAGGTTCAGGTCAAGTCCTTCGCTGATAACCTAGGGCTGTTGGCCTTTGCCGCCAATGCTCAAGGCACTGGAATGACCTTGGTCCGCTGTATGCCCAGTGCCACGGGGGGTGTTTCCATTCCCGCCCAATGGGACGGCCTACCTGTGATCGCCATTGGAGAGGGAGCCTTCGATGGCTGTCTTGAGTTGGAGCGTATTCTACTTCCTGAGACCATAGAGACCATTGGAGCCAGGGCCTTTGCCGGATGTTCCCGCATTCGGGAGCTTCAGATGCCAGCCTCCCTCGCCAATCTTGGGCAGGAGGCTTTTGCTGACTGCCCCGCATTGGAGAGCATTGTTTTTGCCGGGAATGCCCCGTCCCTGCCAGCGAATGGGTTGCTGGGCGATGCGGCTTCCAAGGCGTTTGTCCATGTGGATGCGCATGCTCAAGGATTTGGGGTACTTTTTGGTGGGTTAAAGGTCATTCGCCCCGATGTCATTGCTCCGGTTTTAACTCTGCTTGGTGATCCCGTTGTGACCCTTGAAGCATTCGATGCTTATACCGATGCCGGAGCCTTGGCCCTAGATGAAACGGATACTGATGTGCAGGTGAAGGTCCAGGGCGTGGTTGATGTGACCAAGGTCGGGAACTATGTGTTGAGGTATTCGGCTGCAGATGAAGCAGGGAACCAGGCCGATATGATTGAGCGTCTCGTGATGGTCGTCGACAAGACACCTCCGAGTCTGATCTTGGAAGGGGAAGCCAATTTCCTTCAGGTAGTCTCCAAACCCTTTGTCGATCCAGGCGCCGTGGCGACAGACAAGGTGGATGGGGAAGTGGCTGTGAGTGTCTCTGGCGATGTGAATGTCAATGTTTTGGGCGATTACCCTCTGACCTACACAGCCATGGATTCATCGGGCAATGTGAATGAGGTGACCAGGGTCGTGAAGGTGGGAGACGGTCTCGAATTACTCAGCATCATGGCATCCCACCCTGCCATCAACGAGAAGGGAGGCCATAGCCAAATCAAGGTTTACCTGAAGCAGCCTGCTGTCGAACGCGTCTTCCTGTATCTGGAGACCACCTTTGCCAATCGTGTGAAACTCTCCAATAGCATCCTCTCTATACCTGCTGGATCCCGCGAAGTGACCTTTGCCCTTTCGGCCATTGATGATCCCTTTGCCAACGGGGACCAGGTCATTACCGTGGCGCTCAAGTCCATTTATCGAACACTTGGAACCATTGACATCCATCTCAAAGACAATGAGGTCTCTCATGCCGGGATTGTTTCCGATGGATTGGTCTCGGGTGCCACCGTATTTTTTGACATCAATGGCAATCGTTTGCTGGATAAAGGGGAGCTCAGCAGCTTCACCGATAAGGCAGGTAGCTATCAGCTTAATCTCCCGATACGCTCTTATGATCAAAACGGGGATGGCATCATTGATATCAGGGATGGCCAGATGGTTGCTATGGGTGGGGTGGATACAGCAACGGGCCTGCCGCTTCAGACGCCATTGCTTGCTCCGCCTGGTGCCACTGTCATCAATCCTCTGACCACCTTGGTCAGTGCGTTGATTGAAGCTGAGGATAGCCTTGGTGAAACCGAGGCGACGGCAAAAGTCAGTGAGGCCATGGGAATACCGGGAGGAGTGGAATTGCTTCGGTTTGACATGTTCCGGGAGGCCAGTGATGGCAATGCGGCGGCTGTCGATGTCATCAATGCGGCGGCCCTGATTCAAGACACCGTTGTGCAGGTTTCTAATTTGCTTGGAACCGATGGGGATCTGGTTGCCAAGGCTATAGCCAATCGCATCAAGCAGGGGGAATCTCTGGACTTGGACGATGTTGAGGTCGTTGGCAGCCTTCTGGACGATGCCGCTGAGAGTGCGCAGAAGAGTGTCACGTCTGAGGTTCGACAAACGGCAGCTTCCATCATTGCTACGGGCAACCAAATCAAATCGGCCCTTGGGGCTGGCGCCAGCAATATCACTGAAGCTGTGGTGTCGATGGTCAAAGTGCAGGCAGTCTCCCAGTCGGTTGTTGCTCAGGATCTGGCCTCCGTGGGCACTGGATCGATGGCATCCTTCCAGCTCGATGCTAAATATGATCCAGCAAGCATGGATCAGTTGATCAGCGAGACGGTGGTCGGCCCGCTAAATGGAGTCGACACCCGTGCAGGTAGTTTTGAGTTTTCAGGAAGTGATTACAGATTTGATGAATCAGGTCAGGGGCCACGACCGTTGAAAATTGTTCGCACCAATGGTAATCTCGGGCCTGTTAGTCTTGATATTCTTCTCACTGCCGGGAGTGCTACTGAAGGAGCTGATTATGCGGGGAAAGTCTTTTCCGTGGACTTTGCCGACCAGGAGATTAGTCAAACCCTGGATATGGGTAAGATCATTCTGGATGACTCATTGATGGAGCCTTCCGAAGATCTCACGCTCTCAATTAGCCTTCCAAAAGGGATACCATCTTCGGTCAAGCTGGGAGCAATCTCTCAAGTCACTGTTAACATTCTGGACAATGACTCGACTGGTGTTTTTCAGTTTACCCAATCCGTTCTCCAGATTCAGGAAGGTCAGGGTGAGGTGTCCATTCCCATCATCCGACAGGCAGGTACCAAGGGTGAGGTGATTCTCAATCTGAGTGTGGATTCCTCAGGCAATGCGATCGCAGGTGAAGATTACGATTTGATGACTCCGCAGGTAGTTCTTGGAGATGGTGTGACCAGGGGGCTGGCTCGGCTGAAGGTTTATGAGGACCAACTCCTCGAAGGAAACGAAACATTGAACCTCGTATTATCGCTGGCTAATGGAACGACAACGGGAGCTACCTTGGGGGATCAACGCCAAATGCAGATCATTTTGCTCAGTAAAGAAACTAATCAGGCGCCGCAGATTTCGCAGATAGAGGACTTGGTTGTGAGGGAAGATGAGATCCCTGAAACCATCAGCTTCGAGGTGAGTGATGATTTTACTGCCGTTGATTCCCTCAGCTTGAGCATCTCATCGGATAATCCTCATCTTGTTCCTGAGGCTAATGCCATGATCACTCTCGGCTCCGAGACCGGAACCTTTCTGCTCCGCATCCTGCCCGCCTCTCAAAAATCAGGTGTTGCCGTGATGACGCTGACGGTCAGTGATGGCCAGTTATCCAATAAGACGACCTTTAAGATCAACGTGATCGAGGCCAATGATGCTCCGACGCTCACCACGATTCCTTCAGAGGTGCTTGCTGAGAATCGATCCATCATCATTCCCTTTAGCATAGACGATCGAGATGACGACCCTTCCACGCTATTGATCTACCTTCAAACCGCAGAAACCCGCTACCTTCAACAAGGCGATATTCAGATTGTCGGGCAGGGAGCTGATCGACAGCTGATCATCAATCCGACCGGTAAGGCCCGAGGCAGGGGCTCCTTCAAACTAGTGGTGGTAGATCGTGATGGTCTGGCAGCCTCTCAGGACTTTGTGATTGATTTTGGAGGAAATTCACCCGAGCCAACCTTGACGCTCAAGCAGATTGATGGCGACACAATTGAACTCTCATGGGAAGGATCATACGCTTTGACTTGGGCTGCTGCCATTGGGCAAGCCTTTGAAGAGGTTCTCGGTGCCACAAGTCCTCATGTCGTGACCATGAGCGATCAGGGCTTCTACCGATTAATGCCCCGCATGAGCCTAAGCATTCAAATCATTGATGGTGACAAGATTGAACTCTCGTGGGAAGGGAACTACCGTCTCTTCCAGGCTGATGCAATCAATCAGCCCTTCAAGGTTGTTCCTGAGGTTACCAGCCCTCACCTCATTCCTATGGAGAATTCGGGCTTTTATCGATTGATGCCGTGATGGCTTGGGCGGTGACACGCCATGTGTTGCACCGCCAGATGTCATGCCTTTTCTATCCGGGTGAGTCGCCCGACAGGATGACCCTGCTTTCGGAAAAGGGGATCATCCGTTAAGTGTGGCTCCATACGACTTTTCCTAAACGGTTAAGAGCAACGACCAGATGGGGAGGCCCACTATCAGGGCTCATCAGGGAACATGGTCCCGAGCTTGAGGGGGGTATCTATACAAGGATTCATGGCGTCTTTGACTATCCGTAAATCTAAAACACTTCGACCATCAAGGCTTGAACGCCTTTTAGTGAGTCTTGCAGTCAAGCGCTGGGGTTTGTTCAAGGTCCGGCCAGCTTGCCATGTTTTAAACACTTATTTCGCCATCTTGGGAAACTGGCGAAGGCTCCATTGCTTGCAGATATTTGCTGAAAGAAGATGCCATCTCAGAAGGATCTCACCGAAAATCCTACTTTTCATGACTAGGTTTCAAACCTGGTCACTTTCTAATCACTATCGGTGGAGCGCTGGAGGATGCGATAAAAATGCCCAGCTCTATCGAGGGGCACAACATAAGGGCTGGTTGCTCCCGTCATGACCTCGGTGACTTGGTCGGGCTTCGTGCCCCGCAAGAGGGTTGCAGCCCCTGACCAAGTCAATATGATCTGTCCGTCGGGTAATCGCGAAATCTTTAGACCTGGCTCGTTTTCTTCTGGCGTTGCCGAGATGTTCAGCGAATTGCCCTGCGAGGACAGAGGCATGCCGCCGCTTCCTTCTTCGATCAAAACAACACGGGTCACCGGTTTAGCCCTGTTGCCGTCACTGTCGGTTGCTGTGTAAGTCAGGAAATAATATCCTGCCTTATTGGAATCGACCTTTCCTTTAACTTGAATAGCAACTTCCTTGTCTTCGGTGTCCACGACCCTTGCTCCGGGGTCCCGATAGACCCCCTGATTCCTCTGCCACCGATCAAAAACCGACCCAATCAAGGTAATGACCGGAGGATTGGTGTTGGGCTGTTTGATGACTTGAATGACTCGAACCACTGGTCTCGCTTCGTTGCCAGCACGATCTCTTGCCGTGTAGGTAAGGGTGTAAGTTCCGATTTTGTTGGCGTTGACCATTCCTGAGACGGTGGCGTTGATTGACGTGTCTAAATTATCGGTGACGACGGTTCCGGGGTCTTGGAATACCTGGCCCATAAAATGGCTTATCAATCGTGAACCCTTCAGGCGAATGACCGGAGAAACATCGTCCCGCTCAGGCTCGATGATAATCGATCTGGTCGCAGGAAGGGAATCGTTGCCAGCTGTATCCCTTGCGATGTAGGTTAATACATAAATCCCTGGTTTTTCAGTGTTTACAGCGCCAAGAATGGTGACGCTTGGATGTTTGTCAATGTTGTCGCTGCTGACATATCCCGGTTCTTCATATGGTGTTCCCAGAGGGATTTTAATCCTGTGATTACCAAGAAGCCTGATGGTTGGTGGTAACTGATCTCTTGGAGTTTCCACGATCACATATCTCATCATGGGGGTGGCATGATTTCCGGCAAGATCCACAGCTGTGTAGGTCAGGGGATAAACGCCTGGAGAGGACGTGTCGATTTGCCCATCAACTTGAAAAGGAACGGGAGCCGTCTGGTCATCAGTGACCTCGCAACCGGGATCCTGGAATGGACTTCCTGCCGTGATACGAATGGTTGTATCGCCTTTGAGTTTGATGATCGGGGGGGTGGTGTCCTTGGGAATGACTACGTAGACAAATCGATTGACTGGGCGGGATGAATTGCCAGCCTTATCTTTGGCTTTGTATGAAAGGATGTAGAGACCTGGCTTGGACGTATCAACAGTTCCTAGAGGCAGGTATTCAAGATCTACGTCCACGTTGTCCGTGACAACAGCTCCGGGATCTATGAAAGATTCGTTGAGTGATAGGGTAATCAATCTTTGTCCCAACAATGTCACTTCCGGTGGGCTGGTATCCCTGACGCTGACAACCCTGGAAATGGGTACAGCTTTGTTACCCGACGAATCAACTGCACTATAAGTCAGGACATAAGTGCCTGGGGTGGTTGTGTCAACGCTCCCGCTAACATTGACCGCCGTCAATGGATCACGATCATCGACAGCCATGACCCCTGGGTCGATAAAAACACTCCCTGGATTGATGCTGAGATTCGCTTGCCCTATCAGTGTCAGCATGGGGGGTGAGTCGCTCACTACCTTGATTAACCGTATCACTGGTATGGCTTTATTACCCGAGCTGTCTTTGGTTGAATAGGAAACGTAATAATAGCCAAGCTGATTCACATCGACTGATCCTGCCGTAAGGATGCTGAGATCCTTGTCGTAGTTGTCGGTCGCCTTGGCTCCGGGATCAACAAAAGGTATTCCGCTTGGTATTTCCATTTTGGATGAACCTAACAGGTGGATTTTTGGTCTGATGCGATCCCTGACATTTACCGATCGCGTGGCAGGAGTGGCGGGGTTATCTGACATGTCCCAGGAAAGATATGTCAGCGAGTAAGTGCCAGGTTTTGACGTGTCCACTTGGCCTTGAATCCGTACAGGAACAGATCCGTCCACCTCATCCATGGCAGTGGCCCCTGGATCAATAAAAACATTTCCCAGTTCTAACTGGATGAGGGGATCACCATTCATGAAAATGGTGGGACCTGTGTTGTCAATCACCCTGACATTGCGGCTGAGGACTCTTGATTGGTTTCCGCTCCGATCTCTTGCTGTGTAGGTGAGAGTGTAAATGCCTGGGACAAGATTGTTGACCCGACCTCTGATGATGGGGATAAGACCTTCGTCAACATTATCATTAATAATGACACCAGGATCGATGAAGATCTGACCATGCGGAAGATCGATGGTTGAATCTCCTATGAGCTCAATGCTTGGAGGTTCGTAGTCCCCTGGAGGCAATACCTTCACATTTCTGACTTGCGGTGTGGCGCTGTTATTCGATGAATCAGTTGCCAGATAGCGAATGGTATAGTCTCCGGGTAAACTCGTGTTGACTTGACCTTCAATAAGGACCTGAACAGCTCCGTCCACTTCATCCATCGCGGTTGCTCCCGGGTCAACATAGGAGGTTCCGAATGCCATTTGAATCGAAGGGCTCCCGATCATGGTGATGGTGGGACCGACCGTATCAATGATTTGAACGGTTCGGGTGACAGCCGTAGCATTATTTCCCGAGGCATCAGATGACGTATAGGAGATGGTTTGTATGCCCAGCATCATGGAGTTGACCTCTCTGGAAGCATTCACTTCCAAACTGCCATCTAGGGTGTCGATTGCTTCGGCGCCCGGATCAATAAAGGGGTCTCCATAATTGAGAATAAGATAAGGAGCGCCAAGCAAGGTGATGACAGGCGGTGTGGTGTCGCGAACCTCAACAACACGGGTGAGTGGAGGTGAACTATTCCCGGCGCTGTCTTCGGCAGTGTAAATGACTTCCTGGATGCCAAGTTCAAATGGGTCGATTTGTGTTGATTGACTTAGGAAGACAACAGGATCAAAAGAATCAAGGGCCGTGGCACCCGGGTCCTCGAACGGAACCCCCCATTCGTGAACCATGATCGCAGCACCTTGAAGAGAGATCACGGGAGCAATCGTGTCACGAACAGCCACTTGACGTTCCCTGGCAACTGCTTGGTTCCCATCGGAATCGGTTGCACGGTAAGTCAGGAGGTAATCGCCGGGTTGACCGGGGTTGACATCTCCTGAAAGTACCGCCTCAACAAGGCCATCTTCAAAATCTGTCGCGACAGCCCCTGGATCGATGTAGGGAGTACCCGCCTCGTGAACGAACTCCATACTGCCGAAGACCTGAAGGATAGGAGGACCTGATTCGGATCTCGCATCGTTTTCCACCACGTAGAACTGAATGGAAGCCTCGCTTGATCCAAACTCTTCGTCACTCACTGAAAATATGATTTCATCCTTTCCAATGAAATTCTCCCTCGGGGTATAGGTCCACAGGTTGCCTTCTCCTTGCAAGGTGCCTTGAGCGGGGTGTTGAATCATGAGCCATTCAAACTGGTTGGTAGAGTCTGGATCCTCAGCCTCAAGGTTAAACATGATGGGTTCATTCCTCTGGGTATATTGATCTGTGCTTATAGCACGATGAGGATCATTCGATGGAATGACTTCCAACTCAATCTTGCCCGGAAGGGATTCAATGCCTTCTTGAATGGCCACAAAGGTGAATTGATCGGAGCCATCGAAGTTTTCACTGGGGATGTAGGTCAGCATCGGTGGCGTTCCTGCCAGTGATCCATAAATGGGGTGGCTTTCGATTCGATACTCGAAGGGGATTTCGCGATCAGAGGTGGCTGATAGAATGACCTGGCCCTGTCCATCCTCCTCAATGGCTACGACCTGTCTCACAGCCAAAGGGGGGACTATTGGCACCGTGATGGACAAGTTGACGGTGATGGGCTCGGATGTGAGGAGGCCGTCGGTGGCGACAAAGGTGAAGCTGTCGGTACCTGACAGGCCCGCTTGGGCTGTGTAAATCAAGGATGGAGGAGACCCCGATAGCATCCCCAGTTCTGGTAGGGTCACCAGAGTAAAAGTCAGTGAGTCACCATCCGGGTCGGTTGCGAATAACTGGAGCGTATTTGGTTCACCAGAGAGGACTTCAACGGTCTGAGCCTGCGCAACAGGCGGATCATTGACAGCCTCTACTTGAAGTTCAACGCGCGCTACATCCGAGTAGTTCTGGCCATCAAAAACGCGATATTGGAAATGATCAGTGCCGTTGAAATGGAGTTCAGGCGTGTAGGTCCTTACTAAACCTGAGCCAGTCAAGGACCCCCAGGTGGGCTGAGTGACGATCTGGTAGGTCAGGGAATCGCCTTCGATATCTGATCCAACCAAGGTTACTTCAAGAGGCACATCTTCGATGCCTGAGTAATCAGCTGGTTGAGCTTCGGGAGGATCATTGACCGGGATAATTTCAATTTCCACTTTGGCTTCTGTGGAGTAGGAAGTGCCATCAAAGACCCTGAACCAGAGTTGATCCATTCCAACCATGTTGGTTTCGGGTGTGTAATATAGATTGGGAGGCGTGCCGCTCAAGGCTCCGAGAACCGGAGATTGAGTGACCTCAAAACTCATGACATCGCCATCAGGATCCACCCCACTCAGGCGGATGGGTAGGGGGGAGTCTTCCCGGGTAATCCAATTTTGGGGTTGGGCCAAAGGCAGATCGTCCACAGCCGTTACCAGAATTTCAGTGCGAACGGTTCTTAATATTACCTGATTCTCCAGCACGGTGTAGGTAAAGGCATCCCTTCCGAAATAATCCTTATTGGGGGTGTAAGTCAGCTCGGAGTCTTGTTGTGTCAATCCGCCGTAAAGGGGAAGTGAAACCAATTCAAAGGTCAGGTTGGCGTCCTGGGGTTGACCATCAGCTAGGTTGATAAGAAGCGGAGTGTCCTCTGTGACCTCGACCAAATCTCCACGAAGTGACAACAATTTGATTGAGAGCGCTGCTACGCCATATCGCTGATAACCAGGTCGGATTGTAAAGCCTAATGGGCCGCCATTGTAGGTGCTTCCGCCATAAAAGACATCCTGTGACCAACTCTTAGGTGAGGTATCCGTTGCGAATAGCCTCCAGCCTTCCACTTCCTCAATAAAATGACCTGCCTGGCCGGCCATTCCCATGGCGATGACCAGGCTTTCGGGGCTTTTGCTCAATCCCTGGAGGTCCCCTTGATCTTGGTGAATGAGCTCATCGGTGATCGATATCAGGTAATCCGAACTCTCCTCCAGTCCATTAAATCCTCCCCAACCGGGCATGGCATTGGTTTCAAAAAAGGCATTATCTTTGGCAGCGTAGGCTCGGAAGCCTATATCCTCAACCTCGGCGCTCCCATAGATGACCCAAACTTTCGCTCTTGTTTCATCGGCTTTGAGTAGGGTTCCGATGGACACAGTGTGCTGGCCTCCATTCCAGCTTTCCATGGGCAAGCTCCAGAAACCGAGATTTCCAAGTTCATCGAAGTTTCGCTGATATAGCTCCTGATTCATCTCGACTGTGGTCCCATTGTTCGACACGGTCACTCTCGAGACTTGACTCGTGTCGGCCGGGCTTTCCGAAGCCAACCCCAGCAGCACAAGGACAGGCCCGGCTTCCTCGGGAGTATCGAAAGTCGCTGTCAGGCGGCGGTAAGCTGGCTCGAGTGGCAATTCAAACTGGCTGAGTTTGATCTCATCATCTTCGATCACAAGTTGGTGAGACGGGAGTCGGAGGCTGCTTGGATAGATGGCCTCATCATTAGAGTTACTTATGGAATGCGTGATTTCAGTGATGTGTGGACCTTCTATATCAGCATCGTCCACTGGTCTCACCCAGATAGCCACGGGGACGGTTGTCTCAAGCGCCAAGGTCAGTTCGCCAGAGTATGCCGTACCGTCCAAACTGATGGATGATTGGCTGTCTGCTCTGATCAGAAGCTCCACTGGACCTGCAGGTAAGGTATCTAGTGATATGGTATAACTGTGTCCAACCACATCATTGCCCTCTATGAGGACTTCCTGGGAGGCTTGAATGTTCAGGCTTGGTTGGAAAATCTGCAAGCCAGAGACAGGCTCAGCAATGGTTAGATTGCCAGCATCGTCGATCACCCTGACCATGGGCTTCAGGTTCTCTCCGGAAGGCCCGCCAGACTGAATGGTGAAAGTCGCTGTCCATTGCGCAGGAAGCTGATTGCCTTGGATCATCATCTGTGCCAAGGAGAGGCTTCCCCCCATCGAGGTAAAATCGACCAATACTTGGTCGATATCTGAGTGAACTTCGTTTTCTTTGGGACTCCAGATGACC
>Ga0181566_10001475_pt1 | contig 19395 bp, 13 predicted proteins | sample 101ome_15_FD_133762 | JGI IMG/M metagenome (GOLD analysis project Ga0181566, IMG submission 133762) | Coastal salt marsh microbial communities from the Groves Creek Marsh, Skidaway Island, Georgia - 101402AT metaG (megahit assembly) | ecosystem: Environmental > Aquatic > Marine > Intertidal...
CAGGGGCATTCGCTTTTTGAAATCCTGAATTCCTTGAATTCATCTGCTGTGCACCGGCAGACATATCCAAACCCGTTTTCGAGCATCTTTTGAGCATGATCGTGATAGATTTCAATTCGGTCTGAGGCGATAACCACTCGGTCGGGGGAACGTCCTGTGAGCCAAGTTGTTTCCTCTTCGATGCGTTGGTAGGCTTCCAGCATGGGGGGTTTGACTTTGGTATCGGTGTCGTCGAAACGAAGAATGAATGTGCCATCGTACATAGAGCGATATGTGCTGTTGATAACCAAACCGCGTGCGTGTCCGAACGAAAGCGGACCGTTTGGATTGGGGGCGAACCGCAGAATGACCTTCCCCTTTGTACCCTTTTTCAATTCAGGTAATCCTTCTCGGCGTGCTTTACTTTCCCGCTTTTCAAGAAGGTGTGGGGCTTCGCTGCTCAAGATAGAACGTAGGTGTTCAAGCCCGCTGGTGGAAGCAAGTTCGTTGGCTTGGTTAACCTCGTTGGCCACCAAGACTGTCACCTCTTTTCCGTGTTGTTTGAGGTCATCCCTCATCGCCATAATGCGGCCGATGACAGATCCAACGGCTGCTTTTCCCTCGTATTCGAGAGCATTTTGAAGGGCGACATGACGAATCATGGTTTTCGTTTCCTCGTCAGGTGTCCACGTCATGTCGTTCATTTCTCCGTCTGGTTGCCCCTTCAAGAAATGCATGGGTGGTTAGGGTTGGAACAGTCGCTGTTGAACCGTTCGTTGTTGACCTCTTTTGGGTGTGTCTCCATCACGATGAGTCTGCCAAAAACGTTCCACTGTGACCCAACCCCACCGCACATCCGCATCAATTTCTGACTGCTGACACAGCCCATCCAGAGCCTGTTTGGTGGTAGGGTCGCTTGGATAGCCTGAGCCGATTGGGAAGCCAACGCGTTCTTGCATGGTCCCCATCGCTCGTTCCCGTTCCTCCTTGGCGAGGATGCTCGCCATGGCCACCACCAAATGGTTTCTATCTGCCTTGTGCTCGGAGTGCATTGAACTGTCCTCCCAGGGCCAATGCTCCAGCCCACTGACGATACGCTGCGAAAATCGTTCTGCGTTGACATCGCAGGCGTCTGCAATGATGGACACGTGTTGCTTCACAGGTAGTTGCTCGATGGCTTCTTGGAATCCTTCAACCTCAAGCATGTTCAATCCTTGGTCTTGCAACGCCAAATCAATACGCTCAGCACTAAGGCTCACGGTGGTGCCAAACCATCCCCGCTGCTCGCATTGCTGACGAAACCAATGCTCAAGTTCGGCCCGACGAGCGGATTTGAGTTCCTTTGAATCTCGGACTCCTTGTTGTTCGAGCAGGCGAAGGTCTGCTTTCGGTAGGGAGCATATACCTACCACAAGCGGTCCGAGGACCGGACCTCGGCCTGCTTCATCCAAACCCACGACGAGTTCCATTTTCAGAACTCCAGGTCGTCGACGGCCCTCGTCGGAGATGGTTGGTCTTTGACTTCAGGAAGCGGCACCGATGCCGTTTCATGTTGGGGCTGAGGGTTGGAGGCGGTCACGGGCTTGTTGGTGATGGAGGTAAGGAGATCATCGGCTTTGGCTTTGGTGATGTCTTCCGTCCGTTGGTCGAGCACGATGCTCGCCGCATGAACCAAGCCGGTGTTGACGGGGGCCCTGGGTAGCGACGCTTGCCCATGTTCGTGGCGGAACATTGCTTCATAGGTGGCCTTTGGCACCGGTGCCAGCGGTTCTCGTGGCGTTTGCGTCGTCTCGACTTGAGGCTCTTTTTGGTACTGTTGCAGCCAATCGTCGGCGGATTGTTCCTGATAAGGAAGCACGGACTCTTGGTCCAGACGCCGGTTCCTATCAATGACGGCTTTGTAGATGACGACACCTGCGAAGAGGGTGGCGAACAACACCCCAGACCAAGCCTTCACGTACAACACCGCTGTGCTGGCCATGCCTCGCCAATCAAGCCCTTCATCGATGTCGGGTTGTGGCTGCCATTCAATGCCGAGATACTCACCGGTTGTGGTGTGCGTGAAGGAAAGTTCAGGAGCATATCGGGAACGAATGGTGGTGTTGATGTAGACCGATCCGTTGCTGGTTTGGTCTTGCGGGAGTTGAACCCAAGCCCGGATAGTAAAATTCGAGTTGAGTGGTACATCGTCGATTTCAAACGAGCGAGGTGAGGTTGTGGTGTTGTCAAACACCGCACCCTCTGGCGGAATGAAACCCATATCTACGGAGTGGGTGGATCGAAGCTGGACGATGAGACCGTCAACGGCGTTGCCGTCGTTTCTCGCTTCCATGGCGATGCTCAAGCGTCCTTTCGCATCCACCTGCTCTTCGACGTTGCGGAAGGTCCATTTGATCTCGGGAGCCACTTTGAGTGGAACAGTCACCCCATGAAGCACGCCTCCATCATCACCGAGGAGTTCAACGGTCACGGTTCCCGTCATGAAGGCAACAGCATTGGACCGTGCTGTAATGGTTGCAGGGGCGTACATTTTGGTTTGTCCGGGCTGTACGAGCAGCGATTGCTGGGGGAGAACAGCCTCGAAACCATCGGTGATGTCTCCAACGCGAAGCATGAACGTGTTGTATGAATTTCCGCTGTTTTTGACCGAGAAGAAAGCAGAACAGGATTGGTTTGGTGCGATGATGTCACAGTCCGTTTCAGTGTAGGAGAGTTCAGCCTGCGTCAAACGAAGGATGTCAGCCTTCACGGTTGCAACCCTCATGAGACTGGAAGCACCGCTTGCAAACACTTTGATTTGGACGTTGATGCTTCCTGTGAATGCATTAGGTGCCTGGAATCCGATCTCAACGGTTCTCGATTCATTGGGCTGCAGGACGATATCTTCCAATCCTCCAAACAGGGCAACCACCCATCCGCTGGTGTTGAATCGATCAGCGGCGGGCGTGTTAGGAAGTGGATTGCCATTGGTGTCAACACCTTGCAGAGTGATGTTGAGCGTGTTCGGCGTGTTCCCCACGTTTCGAACGACGACCGACAGACGCCCGTCTTGATTCGGCGCAACGGTGAGCGAAGATTCTACGGAATCGATGCTCGCATTTCTTTTCGCGTTCATCAAAAGATCGACGTTCCATTGCTTGACGGCTTTGTCCAACGATGAGGTTGCTGAGAGGATGAATCGCGGGCCGGTGTCCGCAAGTGGCATGCCGTTTTCGATAGCAGGAACGTCAATCCAGAAATAGACGTACTTGAGCTGTCCAGGCTGCATGATCTCATAGGCGTGGTCGCCAACGGTGTTTTGCATGTCCCAGCCCCAATTCCAACCCGAAGATGAATACACAGAAAACGTCACGTTGTCTTCGAGGCTGGCGTTGTTTGAGATGTTCACCGCAACCGATGTACGCACCTTCTCATCAACGGTTAGGGAGGCGAATGCATCAACGCCGTAGTTGAGATTTGAATACGGTGCAATCAACACTCGCATGTCGACCGTTTCCGAATCTGTCATCAGGTCGCTTGTCACTCTGAATGAAATGTTGTGGGACGTGAATGCAGCGGTCGCATTGGCCTTGATTGAAAACGTCATTTGGCGAAGGTGGTTTGGCACCAACAATTCAGTGAGCGGCAAGCCAATCACCTCCAAATCCTGTGGAATCGTAAGCGGTTCAACGGTGAAGGCTTGATTTTCCGATGCTTTGTTGTGCAGGGTGATGTAGGTGCTCACGGTTTCGTTTTGGTGAACAACCACTTCGTTGGGCCCAACAATGGTCACCAGTTGCTCTTCTCGGCTCTCCGTTGTGTGATTGGCGAGTACCATGGGCATGAGGGGAATGGCTGTGAGGAGGAGGAGTACCACCAACCAGCGCATGAGGCTTCGTGGAGATGACCCTCTATGAATCACACCCTTTCGTGAATTGTTTTCGGGCGCAGGATTCATGAAGCAGGCCCTCAACGAAGGGGCATGGTTCCCTTCTGGCCCTTCAAAAAGAAAAAGGAAACAGTTGCCGTTTTGGACGAAGAGCCACCGGCACCGTTGGTTTACAAGCGAGGTGAGGACCCGATGGCAAGGGAGTCCGTGACATCGGACCAGGCTGCCTACAAAGATGCGCTTGCGTTGTTCGGCGGAGGCTCCAGAAGTGTTGAGGCTGCAAGTGACCAATCCGTCCACTACGATGGGGCGACGGCATCACAGCCGGCTCCGAAAGAGGAGGTTCCACAACCCACAGATGCTGTTTTGGAATCCCCAGAACCAACCTTCACCTGGGTTCATCATACAGATGGATACCACTACAAGATGAATCCAGACGGATCCTTTGAGGCAACACCACACACGAAATCTGAGGACGGTACTTACACGCCGTATTCTTGATCGAAAAGAGAAGGCAGTGGCTTCACCAAGCCCTTGTGATTTGCCGAAGGTTTGTTGACCTCTCTCGAAACGGGATGTCGATCGATGGTGCCCTCTGGAGTTTCTCCCGGCAGGACCCCATCAGCCAACCAAGCATTGACGTTTTCCTGCGTGAGGATAACGGGCATTCTCTCGTGAACATCTTGACAGTCCGGATTGGCTTGGCGAGTTAACATGGCGCAACTTTCTACATGTTCTTCGTTGTTGGTCCATCGGTCCCAAATGACGGCAAAGAGCGCTACCCGTCCGTCCATCCTGTAGTGATACCACGGGACCTTTCCCTGAGGAGTCGTCATCCATTCGTACCAACCATCAGCCGGCACCACTCCTCGCCGCCGCTCAAAGGCAGCTCGAAACATTGGTTTCTCGCTCACCGTTTCCGACCGGGCATTGATGGGTTCTCGATGCGATGGCTTGCCCCAACTCGGTCGGAATCCCCATCGCATAAGCCTCACGTGTCGCGGGACGCTTGTTTCTCCATGCACACCCTGTTGGGTGATGATGGGGATAAATGTCTGCGGTGTCACGTTCCATGAAGGAGAAAACGGGGTCAAATCAGACAATGGTTCACTCTCGTAGTCGGATGCAATGGTGTCAATCGGCGTTGCCAACGAAAAGCGACCGCACATGCAACCACCTCACACGGGGTCGACGATGATGTCCATCAAGGCGGAGACATCCAACTCAGCCCCATTCAAAGGGACTTTGAGGTCAAAACGTGCGGATACGGTCGGGTCGAGTTCGCCGAAGCAGCCGACCCATGCGCCGTTGACGACCAGCTTCGCCCCCCGCCCAGCGAGCCACGGGCCGTCGTTTTCCTCAAGCGGTTGTGCTTCCCATTCGGTAATGCCGAGGTCATTGCACAGGGCTTGAATACGGCCTCTAACCGCTGCGAAACCACCTGAGCGTTCGGCCGTCAAAAAGGCGAGTCGTTGTTCATTGGTGTGGTTGCGAACCACGGCGCCCAACTCGTAAACCGACTGCGGTAGGTCGTGATGCCGGTTGGAGGCCAAAAGGCGGAGCAAACCGGGAAGAAGATGCTGTCTGAGAACGGTGTGGTCGATGGTGATTGGATTGGTGATTTTCGTCACATCGTGCTGTGGAGTCCATCTCATGTTGTCAAACTGGTCAAGTTCGTTGGATAAGGTCAAGGATTGAATTTGCATCATCCCCATACCCTGCATGGAATCTCGCAATCGTCGTCGGAGATGGTGGTCAGGGCGAGGTTCTGCGGTCAATTGCGCTCTCGGTAAATCGGTGCCGAGGTCCTCGTAACCGTGGCCAATTGCCAGATCCTCAACGATGTCGACAGGGTGAAGGAGATCAAACCTCCAACGAGGCATGGTAAACACCAGCTCAGAGGTCCCTGCATCGGCCGTGGCCATCTTGTTGCTGCGAGAAGGTGCGTTTTCCGGAGCAGGCTGACGGCCCTCAAAGCGCCCGCCCATTCGGTTGATGGCAACACGCAGTTCCTCGTCTGAAAAACCTCTTCCAAGCAAGCTTTTCACCAATTGTTCGGGCACCAAGTGCTCTTGTCCTTGTCCCTTCGGTAATGTTCGCACCTCGCCAGTGCAGGTGGTCAGTTCAACGGATTGGACGGTGCCTCCTCGCTGCATTAACTGCAAGCAAATCAGCATCAACGATGCCTCACAGGCTCGCTCGTCCCATCCCGTAACATCGATGAAGAAATTCCGACTTTCCTCGGTCACCGTGGTTTGAACGCCGTTGATGATGGGAGGAAAGGAGAGGACATCGTCTTGTGCATCAAGAATGAGTGGATAGGCCTCCATTCCGTCAAGCAGATGAGCGTACTCAATACCCTTCGGGTGGTCACGCAAAATCTCGTTGATGGTCATGGGCTCTGTGAACGCTAACGGCACAAAGGAGGTATGGCCTGGCACGGAAACGACACGAAACGGTGGGTTGAGTTTGTCCAGGTCGTGCACGCCAATGGAAACCCTTTGGCGTCCCCTCCCCAAGGCAAAGTGAAGTTTCTCTTGGTGATCCATGAGCCCCTTGATGAAGGTATCAATTCCTTCTTCGCTATCGGGCAGCATCACACCCCTAACCACGGCACCGTGGACCACGGGACGGATGTGTTGCAGGCTTGGGTCAACGTGTACGGTGATGCCGCTAGGTTCTGTTGGCATGTCCGGTCGGGCGGGGGCGTCGTGAAGAAAGTGCGACATGGCGAAAGCAAGGGTTTCACCGCTCAAGAGGTCAGGGCGATCTGGGAAGATTTCAATGTCAAGGGTCTCGTCATCGCAGGTATCAATATCCGTGCCGAGGAGGGGCAACTGGTCGTTGATTTGGGCCACATCGTGTGCGTGTCCATCCTTCTCTAAGAGGCTCCGAAGAAGCGATTGCGGAACAGATATGGTTGGCATGATACTCACCTACCGAGAAAACCAATGAGGGAGTGGTCGGCCATAACCTGCCAACCGAAGTCCACTGACGGATGCAGTATCGTGATCGAGCGCACGGAGATGTTTGCGGTCAAGCATGTCAATGCTGCTCAAACCTATCCTTCGGAGTTGATTGGCCAAGTCCTCCTGGGTTCCTTGAAGCCAGTAGGCAATGTCTTCACCATCGGCCATGGGGGCAACACAACTGACGAGGTCCACACCTGATGCAATCAACACGGCCAAGTCATGACCCGAAGCGGCAAAGCCGAGCAAGAATCCAGTCTGCACGGCACTTCCTTCCAAATGTTCGCGTTTTGAGCGGCCCATCATGGGGAGCGCAGAGGCTTCGGAAAGCCCAGACCCGTCTTCAATCCGTGCCATGGCTACATCAACACGGTGGTAGGCTGCTTTGGTATGAAGGGATTGAATGCGACTGATGCCTTCGATGAACATCGCTGGAACGTCATCCTTAGCAAGGCTCCTCAAAGCCACGAGCAACCCGTCCAATTGCTCTGCATTCATCGGAGGAAGATTGTCGAAATCGATGGCAAAGCCTCCTGCTTGTGGCAACTCATTTGCGACACTCAGCAGGTTGTTTTCTCCCACCATGAGCATGTCCACAGCACGAGGTTCGGCCTCAACCAACGCAGGATGGCGATTCAAAATGGAAGCCACTTGTGTTGCCGTTTTCTTGTCCGGTTCCAAGGTAGCGCCGCTGACGAGGTTAGGGAGAAGCGGAACAGGCAGAGCGAGCGATTGAACCGTGTCGCTCAAGCCAACCAAGGCGACCGTGTCAACCGTTTGATAACGACGCAGGGCAGGGAGTTCTTCGTTGACTATGCCCACCGAAGAAAGGTCCCCCGAGGAGACAACAAAACCAGCATGCTCCACGAGCAGGGCCTCTTTAGGCGTGAGGCAGACAGCGTCAGCAGGAATGTGCAAGGTTTCATCGTCTAACAAGGCATTGATTTCGTTCACTTCTTTTGCTTCAAGCGGTCGAAGAAGAACACCTGGTGGGGGTGAAGGGCATCGTCCGTTGATGATGATTCGCCCACCTTTCATGCCAGCCCCTGGGTCGGTGCCGACATCGCCATGGACAACGATCAAGCCATCCGTCATTCCTCCGCCGACCCGTGCACCACTCGCCCCACGAATAATCAGTGAACCACCGCTCATTTGGGCGCCAGCATCGTCGCCGCAACCGTCCATCACCGTGATTGACCCCGCTGCCATGGCAAATCCAACGAAGTTCCCAGCCATGCGTTCACAGACGATGGTTGTGCCTTGATTGGCTGCACCCAAAAACGAGCCAGCATCGCCTTGGATGGTGAAGGACCCTCCGTGGCCGAAGGCTGCAATCCACGAACCAAGCACACCGAGAGCACGCAGGCGTGCACCTTCAGGCAGGCCGGGACAAAGACCCAATTCCCCGTTTTTCGGCACAGGGTCGCCGGCGTTGGTCCAGCCGATGCGCAAGATGGCGTTTTGTTCGGCTGCTGCCTTGAGCCTTGGGCCGAGTTTTTGGTTGATGTTCATCGACCGTTGGACGACCTCAGAAACATCCGCCATGAACTGCGCTTGAAACCATCACCCAAATAGACTGCTGTTCTTCTCTTCTGTCGCAGGTTTGTTTCTGCTCTACCTTCGAGCGGCGGTGTCATAAGAAGTCTTTATTGACGGCCTTCAAGAGCAGCACATGGAGAAGGTCATGACCATCAAAGTGGCTATTAACGGATATGGAACCATCGGAAAACGAGTCGCCGATGCTGTGGATGCTCAGGACGACATGGAAGTGATTGGTGTCACGAAAACGCGACCAGCCTTTGGTTGCGACCTCGCCGTTCGAAAGGGCTATCCGCTTTACTGCACCTACGATGATGCAGACCGGATTGCAGCATTTGCAGAAGCTGGCTACACCTGTCACGGCGGGCTTTCTGATTTGTTGGCGGTTGCCGATGTTGTTGTCGATTGTTCTCCCGGAAAAGTGGGTGCAGCCAACAAAGAAGCCTATGTGGATGCGGGTGTGAAGTACATTTTCCAGGGTGGTGAAAAACACGCCATGGCAGGGATGTCCTACACGTCGTCGGCAAATCATGAGGAAAACTTGAACGCAATTGGGACACGGGTTGTCTCTTGCAACACCACCGGTCTCTCTCGGACTCTTGTGCCGTTGTACCACCACTGCGGGTCGTTGAAAGTCGAGTGCACCATGATCCGCCGCGCAGCTGACCCGGGCGATTCGGCCAAAGGGCCCATCAACGCCATTAAACCCGTACTCAAGGTGCCATCACACCACGGCCCGGACGTGATGACCGTCAAACCAGAAATTCAGATCAATTCAATGGCCGTGGCAGTTCCAACCACCTTGATGCACTGCCACTCAATTGTTGCAACACTCCCCGATGGACATGGGTTGACAACGGAAAGTGTGTTGGCCTTGTGGTCAAAGGAGCCACGCATCATCATCATGAACGGTGCTGAAACCAAAATCACCACCACGGCAGAGGTCATGGAATACGCAAGGGACATCGGCAGAAAATGGGGTGACCTCCACGAAATCTTTGTTTGGGAGGACGGTGTGAAACTCGACGGCAACACGTTGTATTATTTCCAAGCCATACACCAAGAATCGGATGTTATTCCCGAAAACGTCGACGCCATTCGTGCGTTAATGGGAACAGAATCCGATTGGCGAGCCTCGGTCGCAAAAACCGATGCTGCCATTTCAGCCTACAACCGGTTGTGACGCCTTCTTGATGCGTTGTCAACACACCGATGAGGTTGATTCAAAAACCGAATTGGGGTCCGAGAGCCATGCAATCAAGGGTATGGCTCTCTGTCGTGCTCTTTCTCCTTGTTTCAACACCGCTTTCAACCGTGGCTGAAACAACGGTGGTTCATGGCGAAGAACGGGTTGAAGAGACACGTTTTTCCACACCTCCAGCAGCAGCGATGACCGAAGAAGAGCGCCTCGACCTCGCACGTGAACAATGGTCGCTCATGCCTCAGGCCTCCTGGGTGGAAGTGCCTCTGAAGACCTCATCGGGGTACCTTCGCCTTGCTTCTGGTTCTTTTGACCCAATCGTGGAATCAGGGCCAGCACTTCCCGAATCTCTCATCCGAGGCAACGATCAGGTTCACACCGGCATGATGATGCTTCAACTTCACGAAGCCAACGGAGCGGTTCTTGAACATCTCATGGAATCCTACGGCTTCACTGTCCTCGATGTGCTTCACGACGAAGGCTGGTTGATCCGCCTTCCATCAACACAGACGGTGGAACAGGACCTTCGTGACCACCCAGATGTGAGGTGGTTGGGCGCGCAACATCCAGGGTGGCGTGTTGCGCCAGTTCTCGTTGACCAGCCTGCAAGCTCCGAGAGCCTGTTGGTGTTGCCGACGCCTGATTTGGCCGTCGGGGGCTACGCACAACTTGCCACGGATATGATTCGGTACGGCGGCCAGGATGCTCGATGCGATGCTTGGTTGTGCGTTGTGTCGTTCGCACCTCAACATGCGCGTATGCTCGTTGAAAACATCGCCCACGACGGGCGGGTCATGTGGACAGAGCCCGCAGCAACCTTCAGCGTTCACAATGCACTCGCGTGGTCTGTAGCGGGTGTTGCCGATGTGCAGAACAACGCCACGTTCACTCTTGACGGCTCGGGAGAAATGGTGGCCATCGCAGACACCGGATTGGACAGCAACCATCCAGACTTGGTGGGAAGAGTTGCAGCAACCTATACCCAGTTTGGCCTCGATCCATCTCCTGCAGACACCAACGGAGGACACGGGACCCACATCGCTACCACCGTGCTGGGCGACGGGTCCGGTGACGCCTCCGCAAGAGGTGTTGCTCCCGCAGCAAACCTTGTGATGTATGCCCTCGAACACGACCCAACCGGCACCTTCGGTCGCATTGGCTCGATTTACGACATGCTCCGAGATGCTGAGCAAATGACCGCTCGCATCTCGGTAAATGCTTGGGGATTGAATGGAAATTACGGACAGTACACCGCTGACGCACGCTCTGTCGACATCTTCGTCCACGACCGGAAGGATTTGACGCCTGTGTTTTCAGTTGGCGACCGAGGGTCGTCTGGTGCCTCTCAAGTGACTTCGCCAGCCACAGGAAAGAACGTCCTTGCTGTGGGGGCTTCAACAACTGGTTCGGATGGGTTGCCCATTGCCGTTGCGAATTTCTCTTCCCTCGGACCCAGTCTTGACGGCCGCATCAAGCCCGATGTGGTAGCGCCTGGTGTCGGAATTTGCTCGGGCCTTGCCGAGGAGGCTCGAACCCCCGCTGGGGCATCGTGTCTTTCTGGAACGCATGCAGGGGGGAACGCATACTACATGTCGCTTTCAGGAACCTCTCAAGCAACGGCCGTGGCTTCCGGTGTGCTCGCGTTGACACGGGAGTACATTCGGGAACAGGTTGGCGTCACCACCCCCTCAAGTGCTTTGGTCAAAGGTGTCCTCATCAACGGTGCTCGTGACCTAGGTACGCCCGATATTCCTAATGCCGCCGAAGGCTGGGGGCAAGTGGACCTTGAACGCGTCGTGTTACCGATGGATGGTAGCACTCCGTTGGACACGTTCCTTGACGACAAGAAATCCCTTGAACCAGGGTTCGGCCTCCTCTATTCCTTTGACGTCAATCCTTCACACGGTGTTGATTTAACCCTGACATGGACCGATGAAGGTGGTAGTGCTAACGCACCGCAATCTCAGGCCCGTTTGGTCAACGACCTTGACCTGATGTTGGTGTCCCCAGACGGTACAGAGTGGCTTGGCAACAACTTCGCATCTGGATTCTCAACATCAGGAGGTAGCGCTGACAGCCTGAACAATGTTGAGCGAATCCGCATTGCACCCGGTACGTTGCCATCCTCTTCCGAGCCCTGGGTCGTCAAAGTACTGCACCGTGGTGGTTCAACCCAAGACTTTGCCTTGGTGATGACCGCTGTCGCCACACCGACTCCCCAAGCAGACCTCGTGGTGTTTGACGGAAGCATTCTCACTTCGTCGGAAAACCCATTGAGGAATGATCTCATTTCCATACGACTGGCTTGGGCCAATCAGGGGACAAGTGCCTCGGCATCCTTCGACATTCTTCTCGAGGACCTGACCACACAAACTACCCTTGCAACGGCCACCAGGCCCAGTCTCGAACCCGGGATGATCGACTCCTACACCATCTTCCATCAGTTCGCAACCACCGGCGTTCATGAGCTCCGCCTGTCCGTTGACACCGGTGACACAGTTCCCGAAATGAACGACGCAAGCAACGGGGACAACAACAACATTTGGGAGCAAGAGGTGGAGGTTACTGCTCTTGGTGTACGTGTGGTTGTTGCCAACGACGACGGTACAGTTCCCACCACGCCCGAAGAGCGCGAAGCAAACGCAGATCTAACCCTTGATGTGCGCAACGATTCAGGCATTGACATTCCTCTTTCTATCCTTCATGAAGGAACCGGTAATCAGTCGGTGAAATTGTCCGTTACAACGGTGCAAATTCCTGCTCCGGGAAGAGAGAATTTCTTCCTTCCGAGCCCTGACCTTTGGACCCGAACGCTCAACGAATCAAACACCTTCATGTTGTCTGCGCAAGGAACCGCTGAGGCCAACAAATCGATCAATCTTCGCTTGGAGGACTTGGATGCCGATTTGACTTCCGATCCGAGCAACCCTCGGTATGTCCGCTCCGGAACCTATGTCGTTGAAGTAACTGCACGCTACGAGCTCCAACCAACAGTCGCTCACACTCAACGCATGTTCATTGAGGTTGAGCAAATCGACCAAGTTCAGGTCGTCGCTGCTGGAACCAGCGGTCTCGAAGCTGAGCCAGGACAATCGACTTTCTTTTCCATCTCCGTGAGGAACACGGGCAACGCACCTGCGCAATACAGTATGGAGTGCTTCTCACAACAAAGATGGCAGGTGATGCTGGGGTCGTCCAATTCTTCTCAGTTGGATTTTGAACCACTCAATATTCTCGCATACCTCCCCATGTCCATTCGTGTGGTGGTTCCATTGGTGGCCAACGGTGTCCCCTCCGCAGGCGATACCGACACCGTGACCTGTTACGTGACATCATCAACCGACCCGCTCATGAATTTCACAGAATCTGTCACCATCACCGTTCTTGCACAAGAGTCGTTTGAGGTCCACTTGAACGATGATGATGGTCCAGTTGGCCCCAACCAACTTTCGCCGGACATCGCCGTTGACAGCGGGGAACAAATCCATCTCAATTTGAGTATTGAAAACACAGGAAACATCGCCATCGAGCTCGATGTATCGGTGCTTCCGGACAACCCTCAATGGGCCGTGCAGGTGAGGTACGATGAACTTCAGGACACGCGCTCGCTGTCCCTCACACTCGGTCCCGGAGAAAACGTCACGGTCCGGTTTGTCTTTGCTGTGCCACTTACGGCTGAAGAAGGCGACAGCAACTCGTTTACGATCCGAACTGAACGCAGCCTGTCGAATTTCCGTCAAAACATCACGAAGTTGGTGGTTCGTGACGAACTGGGTGTTGAACTAACCTCGCCGGAGGGCGAACGCATCGACACGGTCATTGCGAGCACATTCACATACGGCGAATTCATGGTCAAGAACACCGGAAACACCAACCTGGTGTTGAATTGGACGCATGGATTGGCACCCGATGGGTGGCAGGTTGGTTTCGCGAACCCCATTGTTTACCTCGAACCGAGAGAGGAAAAGGTCGTGCGTTTCGGTCTCGTTCCCCCCGCACAAACCGCTGCAACCGATGCTGCCTTTGACATCCTTATCATGGTCAATGCAAGCAACGATGGTCGCTACGTAGAAACTTCTCAATCCGTCACCATCGGTGTCCTTGACTCGATGTATGGTAGCATTACTGCCCAATCTGAGGGTGAGCGGCTCCTTCAAGGGATCTCAAGAGAGGATGGTCGAACTGCCACCTTTGTTGTGACCAATGATGGAAATATCCCACTCACGGCAGACATCACCAGCGCCCTTCTGGGCAAGGAACTGGAAGTAAGAGACGACTGGACCATCAGCATTGAACCGAATTCCATCTCCAATCTTGCCGTTGGAGCAACCACACTTGTTGAACTCCGACTTGAACCGAAGGAGGATGTCGAGCGTGGCACCGGTTTCCTCTTGTTGAACCTCTCCTCAAATCAAGCCGTTCTTGCCCAGTTGGAACTTGAGGTTAGCGTTGAGACTGCCACCGGTTCAACGGGCTTGTTCAGCGTTTTGCCGCCGGCCGTGAGTATTGGTTTGGTTGCGGTTTTCATGGTAGGTTTGGTGATTGTGGCCCGCCGCATGAAACAATCAGGACGACTCGTTGATGACGGAACAGCCTTGGTAGCGCCCAACACACATGTTGACCCCGATACACTTGGCACGCGCAGAGATGAAGCCCTTGATCTGGGCTCTGCGGTCGATGAATTGACCAGCGGAGAGGTCAGCGATGAAGAGATTGCTCAAGCCATCATGCAATCTCTGGACCTGCCCGCGACGCCAGCCGCCGTTCCCGCAGGTTTACCTCCTGCTGGCATGCCACCCGTCGCCAAGCCACCTCTCGGCATGCCTCCCGCTGGTATGCCTCCATTGACTGGCAAAGCGCTACCGGCACTCCCACCAGCGGCGGCTCCCGTAGCCCCTGCCCCCTCGTCCCTGCCAACTCCTCAGGTCCCTGCCGCTCCTCCTCTCCCCCCCGGTGGCTTGCCCGCTGGATGGACGATGGAGCAATGGCAACACTACGGCCATGAATGGCTCCGCAGGCAGGGATGAAGGTTGAAAGGGAGGAGCACCTCCCGTCAACCATGGGAAGCATCGTATTGTTTGGCCCTCCCGGCGCCGGTAAAGGCACCCAGGCACAACGCATCATGGAACACACCGGTCTGCCACAGGTCTCAACCGGTGACATGCTTCGTGCAGCCGTGAAAGCTGGTACCTCAGTCGGTCTGGAAGCAAAGGGATACATGGATCGAGGAGCATTGGTGCCCGATGATGTGATTCTTGCCCTCATCAAGGAACGCATTCAAGACGATGATGCGAAGAACGGCGTGATGTTTGACGGCTTCCCTCGTACGATTCCCCAGGCCGAAGCCTTGAGTGACCTGACCGACATTACCCACGTTCTCGCCATTGAGGTTCCTGATGAGCGCATCGTTGAACGAATTTGCGGCCGCCTCACCTGTGGGACTTGTGGTGCAGTGTATCACGACACCTTCAATCCCGTGCCGAGCGAAGGTTGTGGTTGTGGTGAATTTCACGAGAAACGCAGAGTTGACGACAACGAAAGTACGGTGCTGAACCGTCTTGGAGCCTACCACGAACAAACAACACCGCTTGCATCTTGGTACGAGGAGCGAGGGCTTTTCCACCGGGTCAATGGAGACAGAGACATTGATGTCATTGCTGCAGATTTGCTTGCCATACTCAACTGAGGGAGATAGTGTGGGAAGTCGTCGCCGTGGTCGTTCCAACAAGGAACAACGTAGAATGCGTGCTACAGATGCGCAACGCCATCTTTCAACCATCCTGCAAGAGCCACAGTCCTATCCGGACAGTGTGGTAGAATCTGCTGCCGTTCACCTCGTGAAAACCTCAAGGAGGCATCGCCTGCCTTTACCGACCAGCAGCCGTGAACTCGTGTGTCGGGCTTGCTGGGCGCAACACGTGACATCCTCACACTTTCGCGTTCGAATCAAGAATGGTCAACGCATCAAGACATGTCTCAAGTGCGGGACCGTGCGTCGGTTTGGTGGTGGGCCAAAGCACCACAGGATTCTCAGGGAGGCATGAACATGGTGGAGGTTCCTCGTCGGATTTTGGCCGAGGCAAAATCTCGCGACTTCAAGCCCAGTGTGCGGGTTGGAAAGGCTGGCTTGAGTGAAACGGTTGTTGAAGAAATCCGTCAGCAACTTCAATCACGGCACCTCGTGAAGATCAAAGTCAACAAAGGATTGTTTGAACGAGAGCAAAAATCAGAAGTTTGGAACTACCTTGCCAAAGAAACCAACAGCGTACTTGTTTTGCAACGTGGAAACATCGGTGTTTTGTGGCGCAGTTAAACAATACGACGAAAAGGGTCAAAGGTGACCTTCTTTTCGAATGATTTAGGAAGCGGCCTCGATGAATAACCATCTTTTCTCAAACCGTAGTCGACAGATTTCGTTTGCTCTTCTTTTGCTCGTCGGTTTCATGATGCTGATGGGCTACACCTCGGCAGCTGGTGGCGGAGGTGTCTCGCTCGACGTCACCATCAAGGATGGGCTGGAGTCTCAGGCCATCTGGGTTGGTCTGGCCATCCTTATCGCGGTGTATGCCCTTATCATCTTTGAATGGGTTCATCGTACACTGGCAGCCGCCGTTGGAGGGCTTCTGGCTGTCCTTGCGCTCAATTACTATGCCGTTGAGGACACGTTCACGTTGGCAGAAGTCACCACCATGATCGATTGGGAAACCATCGGGTTGTTACTTGGCATGATGGTGATGGTCGGTATTTTGTCAAACACAGGTGTGTTCGAGTATTTCGCTGTCCTTTCTTACAAGAAAAGCGGCGGATCAATTTGGACATTGGTTGTTATTCTGTGCACGGTGACTGCGGTCCTTTCTGCCTTCCTGGACAACGTTACCACCATGCTTCTCTTGACGCCTGTAACGATTCAGTTGGCGAAGGTCTTGGACATCAAACCCATCCCGCTCCTCATTTCAGAAGTGCTGTTTTCCAATATTGGTGGTGCAGCCACCATGATTGGAGACCCACCAAACATCATGATCGGTTCTGGTCTATCGCCCGACAAAATCGCCTCAGCAGAGAACGGAAAATACGCCTACATGTCAGAGTATGGGGTGACGTTCAACGATTTCATCATTGAAATGGGCCCTGGGATATTGATGTGTATCGTTCCTTCGTTTATGCTCCTCAAGTGGTTCTACGCTGACGAATTTTCCGGCAGTCGTATCCGGGATGTTGCTGAACTTGAGGCCAAATACGGCATAAAGGACCCCGCCATGCTCAAGGTGGCCGGATTCATTCTTGTCTTGGTCATCGTGAACTTCTTCCTCCATCCGATCACTCACATCGCCGTGTCTTGGATTGCACTTGTCGGTGCCGTTGTCATGCTTCTTGCGACCGACGCCCATGACCTCGAAAAACCGCTGCACCACGTTGAATGGACAACGCTGCTGTTCTTTGCAGGGTTGTTCGTTCTCGTTCACTCGCTGCAATACATCGGCGTCATCGATTTCATCGGAACCTACGTGGAAAAGGCCATCGCTGCCTTTGGTGACAGCACAACGCCAGAAGGGCAAACCACCCGCCTGGCTGCTGCCATATTGATCGTACTTTGGGTTTCGGCTGTCGCTTCCGCATTCATTGACAATATTCCCTACACGGCAACCATGATCCCAATCGTTCTGCAGATTGCCGACAGTCTTGGCGACTACCTCCTCTCTCCATTGATTTGGGCATTGGCCTTTGGCGCATGTTTGGGAGGCAACGGTACACTCATCGGCGCCTCAGCCAACGTGGTGACTGCAGGCATGTCCGAGGACGCTGGCTATCCAATTTCGTTCAACGAATTTTTCAAAGCGGGTTTCCCCGTGATGATTTTGACCACATTCATTGTCTCCCTCTACATGATTCTCGTGTATGTGGTTGGCGGTGAAGACGGTGCTACCTTCGTGAAACTCATCCTTATCGGTGTCACCTTGTTGAGCATCATTGGGCAGCTCGCCCGAGGAAGAAGCAAGGGCAAGAGTTTCGCAGAGGCGTTGGTTGATGACGAGATGGATGGCATTGAGGAGTTTGTCGTTGAGGCAAAGAGCGTTGTTGTTGGTATGCTTCGTGGCGAAGAAGAATGAAGGCGCAGACGAGCGCTGATTTCAAGTCCTACCGTTGCGACCCTTGTTTGAGGCAGGCGCATGTTTGAGTGTCAAATCTGCGGGTTGTTGTCGCTTGGAGGGACTTCATGTCCTGCTTGCGGCAGTCAACTTCGGACCGACTTATCCTCATCTCTAGAGGGTGGTGAGGTCCTTCCTTCGGAGGTCCCGGGTTTGGACGATGCTGCGGCTGCATGGTATGATTTGGAGGGTATTGAGCCACCCTCGGAAGGTGATATCGAGGAAGTGCTCCCCGCAAAACCACAGGTTGCAAATGGAAGCCTTCCCTTTGGTTTCCAGGGCGAATCAAATGTCTACGCATCTCGTCTTCCGTTTGGTATCGGAAGTTTTGCGGAAGGTATCCCGTTTGATGGCGGCATGGCCACATCCGCGAGTGTTGCCGCTTCCGAAACGCCAGTTGTTGCGCCTTCTCCTGTGGAAGATATTCATCCTGCGGTTGAAAACATCGCTGATTCAGTTGCTGAAGATGTCATCTCCGAGGACGAACCGGAAAGCCTTCCTCTTGATGTTCAACCGACACCCTCCATCGAACCCGTGATAGCGCCTTCTCACGACGTTGTTGAGGAATCTCCATCAGTGCCGGATGTCCAGTCATTGGCTCCAGCGTTTGAACCGCCCGCCCAAGCAGCACCCGTCCGGTTAGAGACGGCTCGGTTGGTGCAACCCGCACCGGTCGAAGTTGGGGCAGTGCAAGTTGGGGTAGAACATGCGGCCCCCGTGCAAGACGAGCCTGCGGTTCCTGATTATTGGAAAATCGATGCTCAAATACCGAACTATGAGGAAATCTATGACCATGCGGAAGCGGTTGTTGAAATGGAGTATAGTTCGCTTGAAGATGACGTGGTGGTGTTCGATCACGAAACCGACTCGCCTGCAGCGGTTTTCCATTCTCCTTTGGAAGCCTCACCAGCGGCATCCATCGCTCCATCCATGACGCTCTCGTTGCATCCCGTTCAAGCACTGAGCGTGAACACCGGTGGTTCTGCAGAACTTCAAGGACTCGTTCAACAAGGATTTGGTTTCATGCAACAGGGTTCTTGGTCAGAGGCTGCTCGGGCTTTTCAACGCCTTGCAGCTAGTCTGCCGACCAGCCCAGAAGTGTTCAACAACTACGGTATTTCGCTGCTACAGCGCGCCATCGGCATGCGGGATGGCTCCGATCCTCAACAACGCACCCTGGCTGGTGCACAATTTGAATCGGCCATTTTGGCCCTTCGAGAGGCAGCAAAGGGTGCCCCAGCCAACGGGGATGTCTTGGTGAACCTTGCCATTGCCTTGATTGAGAGCGGTCGCTCAGAAAAGGCGCTTGGAATCATGAACGTGCACAACGCCCGAGAACAGGGTTCCGCAAAAGGCATCAATACTGCGGCTGTGGCCATGTTTAACCTCGGGCAATTGTCCCAGGCAACAGCCACGCTCCAGAAAGCGGTCAACGATTCCGTGGCATCCGCCAATTTGCAGAAATTGTCACCCGCTGCCAAGGCCTGATTTCAAAACCCCCCTTTTTTGACAAAAATGGGGCACTGTCCCACAATCAACGACTGGTTGCAACCGATTTCTTCTTATACAGGGGGAAGGTCGGGTGGTTGCTTAGCACCCTGTCATGCCTGTCATGGTGGGGGAAGGGCTGAGGAGAATCACCCTCGAGGAGGTGGTTTTCTGTTGAGGCCGAATTGGCATGACTAGATACCG
>Ga0181566_10001478_pt1 | contig 19380 bp, 15 predicted proteins | sample 101ome_15_FD_133762 | JGI IMG/M metagenome (GOLD analysis project Ga0181566, IMG submission 133762) | Coastal salt marsh microbial communities from the Groves Creek Marsh, Skidaway Island, Georgia - 101402AT metaG (megahit assembly) | ecosystem: Environmental > Aquatic > Marine > Intertidal...
CAGTATTAGTTATAGTATAATACCTATATCTACATGTGAATGTGGTTACGAATTCGAATGTCATTGTGAACCAGATGGTGAATGTATTTGTGAATATGAATGTCAATGTGACAATCTTACTTTATTCGATTCTGATGATGACATTGAGGAGGATGAAAGTATGTATGACCCATAATATAACTAAAAATATAGTTAGTAAATTATATAACTATATTTTTCTACCATTTACTTTTTTTCACATTAATTTGAGGTGCTTTATTTTTTTTTGCTTTATTGGGGTCATACGCATCGTCTTCATCGTCTGAGCCCATACTCTTTGATAAATCCCAAAATTCTTTTGCTCCTAATCTAAAATCTGGGTGATTCTCTGCTTTATACCAAAATATTTGGTCGTTTAATTTATTAGACTTTGCGTTATTGTTAATAACCAAACATTCATAATTCTCAGTTGTTTGGTCCATTACGCCACAAAATGATTCTAATGTTGGAAACATACTTGCATAATTCTCCCATATTCTTTTACGATTTGTCAAATATGGCTCACGTAATATAAATACATAATCTATATTGGTTCTTAGATTTGGAGGAATACCTAATGGATACTGCATAGTAATAATCAACATAATTTTCCAATGCCGACCATTCATAAATAACAATCTCATCATTTTATCACGCGTCCATGATTGATCGTATAAACAATCATCCAATATCACAAATGCTCGCGGATCTATTGACGTCTTTTTATGTTGTTCTATTTCTTTATTTACTTGTTTTAATACTGTCTTTTGACGTCTTAATATATTCTCTATAAGAGTTGTATTGTATTCTTCATGTATAAATAACTTTGGAACATGTGCTGAATAAAATCCATTGCCGGCCTCTGTTCCTGACATTACAGTCCCAACAGGAATATCTTGGTGATAAAATAATAAATCTCTTACTAAAAAGGATTTACCAGTATCACGCCTTCCGATCATTACAATGACTGGTCCTTTATTCTCATTTGGTTTAAATGTAATTTCGCGCATATTAAATTTTTTTAATTCTAAAGTCATTCCAACAATAGAATACAGATATATTTTAATAAACTATAATGAACGAGAATACTATTCAATTTGTATTATTGCATGAAAATATATTAAACAATTGTGTCAACTATTAATATGAACAAATATATATCATCAGTTCAAGAAAAATTTAAAATTGGGTACTATAAATCACCTTTAATTGATATAACCGCATTAGAAGATGATTATGTTAATTATTTGAATCATGACAATCATACATACAATCCATTTAAAGTAGATAAATTACAGAAATATAATCCGATTTATAATGAGATATTTACACTTTCTAGTAAGAATTATAATCATGTTCTTCTAAATCAGCCATATCACTTTCTCACCAATGATACTGTTTCTAATAGTTCGAATGAAATAATTAAACGTAATATTTTTATTAAATATTCACCACTTCTTGATCCATTGCATTACATGGTTGGTAAATATGAAAAACATTCTAATATTCTGAATAATTTACCATATCCTGAAAAAATTTGTACTGACAAACAATACACTGTTCTTCCAAAAATTGATAATATGCATAATTGTTCATATGTCGATGCTTTTTTTTGTTATATCAATAGTATGACACTTCATAATCATAAAGTTATAAATTGTTTGGATTTCTATGATTCATTTATTGGTATTCAGCACGAATTTAAATTTAACGTTTCAGATGATATTGATTACTTAGTTTCTTCTGATTTTTTTAATGAAAATTTAAATAGGTTATATACACTAGAAAATGTGAATATTAACCAATCGTGTAATCAATCCAGAAATAGAAAATCTAAATTATGTATTTCTAAAACGAATCATAATATTAGTGCTATTTCTATAAATACGCTTATTCCCGATACTGAAATTGAAAATAGTGAAACTTGCTTAATTTACGACCATTCACTTGATACACAAAATATTGAACGTGTTAGTGATATCACACATACAGATAATATTTTAATTAATGATGATACTGATGATAATAGTTCTATCGCAAATACATCTGATTCTAATAGTAATGAGGATGATGAAGATGATAATATTCGTGATATTGATGATGACTGGGAAACTGATGATGATATTTCAAGTATTAATGACAATAATGATAACCAATACGCATATATTAAAAATTTCCCAATTCAAATGATTTGTCTTGAAAAATGTGATGGAACATTGGATGAATTATTTAATAGTCAGACTATTGATGTTGATACTGCTGCTAGTGCTTTATTTCAAGTTATTATGTCACTTATCATATTTCAAAAAATGTATTTTTTTACACACAATGATTTACATACAAATAATATTATGTATATTCATACCGACATCCCATATTTATATTACAAATATGAAAAATGCATTTATAAAGTACCTACATATGGTAAGATTTATAAAATAATTGATTTTGGTCGCAGTATATATCGTTTTAATGGTGTTACGTATTGTTCGGATAGTTTTGGACCAGGTGGAGATGCTGATACACAATATAACTGTGAACCCTTTTTCAATGACAAAAAACCTCGGTTAGAACCGAACATGAGCTTTGATTTATGTAGATTAGGTTGTTCTATTTATGACTTTATTATTTCTGATGATTTAGACATTTCATTATATGATGAATTACAACAAACTGTATATAGATGGTGTTTAGATGACACTAAAAAAAATATTCTATACAAAGCAAATGGTGATGAGCGTTATCCAGATTTTAAATTATACAAAATGATCGCGAGAACCGTACATCAACATACTCCCCAATCACAATTAGAATTTCCATTTTTTAAGCAATTTTTATATGATAAGGAAGATATAGAAAACTTAATCGACATTAACACTCTTCCTGTGTACTCTTAAATTGCGAACAAAAAAATACATTTTTATATCACTATATTACAAAAATGTATTGTTGTATACGATGTTTCGCGTATAACATGAATTATACATGTGTTGCTCTACTACCATATGCATATTTATCAAAACGTCATGTCCGTTTTTCTAATAATTTATCAATTTATTCAACATACCCACACAAAATGATTCGATAATTACAAATACTTCGCATTGAATTCATCTGGTGTTAATATTGATATTCCTAGTTCTTGTGCTTTTTTTGTTTTGGATGAAGTATCATCATGACTTTTTGTTATTAATACGAATGTGTTTTTTGTTACATTGTTCTCTAATTTTCCACCATATTCTTCAATCGCCGCTATAATTCCGGCATCTCTTACCTTTGTCATTACTATATTCTTTCCATTTAGTATGTGAGTTGTATCCACAACGCGTGTATCTGTTTTTAGTTCTTCGGTATATTCCAATTTATAGGTTAATCCTAACTCTTTTAGAAATAGGATAAAGTTCTCAATATTATCAACTATACTTCTTGCGTTTTCTACCCCTATACCGTCTACTGTTCGTAATAAACCGTACATTTCTTCCTTTGTATTATTATTTGTAAGTAAGTCTGGGAATTTCTCTATTATTGGTTCCAATTTACGTCTGCCAATACCCCGACCAAATTTGTTTGACGCAACCATTATATCTAATAACGACGCTTTTTGTATTTTTTCTCGTATTCCATTATATATTTTATTTGCTGTTTTCATTTGAAACCCGTCTACTAACATAAAATCGTCCTTCGTCATGTAAATAATTTTTTGTATGGTATTAAATCCTGCGTTCATTATTCGTTTTATATTACCAGATGATAATCCATCTACCTCTAAGGTTACAAAGAACGCAGTTATGTTTTTTTCTCTAACTGTAATATTATCATCTACATTATTTACAATTATATCTATATGAGTATCCGTCCAATAATACGGTATATCCGGCATTAACGCCTCTTCTGCTTGTACGGGTACTGATTTAATATGTGGTATCACATCACCACTTCGAATGATTTCAATGATTGCTCCTACACCGATTTTATTTGATTCTATAAAATTAGCATTAAACCCTGTAGCATATTCGATTTTTACGCCTCCTATGTTGACGGGTTCTATGCGTACTCTAGGTTTTAAATAACCACTTTTACTAGGAGTCCACAATATATCCAAGACCTTTGCTTCCGCAATTTGTTCGGATAACACCATCTTAAAGGCAAACGAATGTTCTGGATTTTTATTGCTTCGGTTGGCAAGTGTATTACTTGTTACTATAATTCCATCTATTTCATATTTATAATTGGTTCTCCAATCTATCAATAATTGTGATAATATGTCGTTGTTTATTGATGAAAACAAAGCGTGTTGTACTACGTTAAACCCCTTCGTATTTAATTCACCAATATTTGTTAATGTATGTAACTGGTCGCTTGGTCTTACATATGGTTCAATTAATTCATACACAACAAAATCTAAATCATATGTTTTTGAATCTATTGTCTTGCTATTAATGATGCCAGAAACTAAATTTCTAGCATTCGCAAACGTTGTTTTGTATTTTCTATCAAATATATTTTTAGATATTATAAATTCACCGCGAACTACTACATCATTTTTAGTAGGTAAATCTAATATTGGTAATAGATGTGATATATCTTGTCCGATTGTACCATCTCCACGTGTATATAAGCTTTGTTTACCATCTTTGTATACATATAACCCACTAACACCATCTAATTTGCATGATACTAAATAGGGTTCTTTGTATTTATTCATCCATAATTCTAACGCATTCGTATCTGGCTTTATTTTATCCATTGATGGCATAAAATATGGTAAACGCACTTTGTTCTTATGAATTGGGGCACCAATTGTTTTTAATAATGGATTATTTGGAAATTTCGCTTCGAAATATTCTTTAATAATATCATATTCATTATCCGTCATGAATGATTCTGAATTATAATACGCATCATTCGCTTGTTTTAAAATCAGTTCTAAATGTCCCTCGTTTAATTTATCCAATGATGAAATACCACTTACCTTAAACTGGCTCATAAACGACTTCATATTCACTTTTGAGTTCATGATTATTACAATTATATGCTTGTTTATATAATTGTAACGTATTTATAGTTTTTCAATTTTTTTACTTATGTTTTTTAGAAACCTGGTTCTCCAGTGAATATTTCTGTAGCAGATGGTTTTAGTGTTTTATTGTCTGTTAACACATTGAAAAAATCATTCATCCTGCCATTTGTTAAAAAATATATCAATACTGTGATTGTACTGCTGACTAATATTAATACAGAATCTCGTATAACAGTCTTCATTGGTTTCCATTCCTTACTAATATATTTCATATCAACCAACTTGAGAAAAAAATACATTATAGTTATGAATACTGATAAAATAAGTGCTTTTTCCATCAATAATATATTATTTTTGTCATTTTTATATTTTAAATTGGACGAATGTGCCTAAATCAATATAATTCTTCTACCCCATCCAATGTTACCTCATCTTTGTGATTCATTGGCATCGAGCCTAATTCATCAAACTCATGTAAATCTACTGGCTGAGTTGATATTGTAATTCGTTCATCATCTGAATCCTCTTCAAAATGCCTCTGCATCGCTCTCTCTGTGCTTATTTCTTCTAAACGTTCTATCGATTTCGGTGCTTCTATTGTTTTAAAGTTGTCTTCTTCATCTAATACCGCATCCATATCGTTAAATGACAACTTTGTTACTACAGCTTCATCATCTACATTTTTTATAGCCGGTACTACTGCTGGTACAATATCTTCGTCTTTATCTGATTGTACTTGAATACTAGGTTGAACCGGTTCTTCATTCTGTACTTCATCATCTTCAACATCCTCGATTATTACTTCCTCCTCATGCTCTACAGATTCATCCATATACGCACGAATAATTGCCTCTGTTGGAATACTTTCACGTATCGAAATGAGTATACATTCTTGTATAATGTTCTCTAGTTCACGATTATTCTTTTGTATTTGAAGTGGACTTACATTTTTATCAAATAAATATACATTGGAATACACCTTACGAGCTACATTAATATATACCTTGTGTATAAAGTTATCCAATTTGGGTATAGATATATCTATTTTTTTCTGTTTATTGCCGACTCGAATACACGTAAGTACCTTTAATTGAATAATATGGACGCAAGTTATCAAATCTTCTAAATAATTGCATCCACTTCGTTCGATAATTCGCTTTCGCTCATCTTCAATTATCTCATTATTCCATTTTGGAATTCTTGATAACAAATTCTGAAATGTCATTAAATATTTGTTCGGCTCATCATTATCAACACATATCTTCCAAGATTCGTTAAATATTGATTTTATACCCCCTAAAATTAAAGGTGTGAAGATGCTAACTAAACGACTACACCATTCATTTCTAGATTCTTGTAAATTCGAAAGAACAAAATCGTCCATCTAATTATATTGTGAAGACACTTTTTAAACTAGGGTTTGAACGTAAATACAAATAATCTAATAGATACAATAACAACAACTTTTCACTTCGAAATTCTGATTTTATTGTGTTAAAACACATAATTAATTCATTCTTTTTTTTATTGTCAAACTCGTTTGACGTTTTAATCCATTCTATAAAGTCAAAACATGAAAATCCTTCTTGATAAAACCTTTCCGCAAAATTCATTACTTCCATACTCTCTTCCATATCTACATCTTTTAAATTACTACTTATCCACTCACTTGATATATTATTGATGTTTAATTTGGTTTGTATAAAATGTTGATGTAAGTTTTCAATCGTATTGTTCTCTGTGTATTCGGGAACATATATTTCGCAAAATCTAGATAATATTGGGTTTAATAATTTATGTTTGTTCTCTACTATTATAAAAAAACGTGTGTTGTAGCTAAATAATTCGATGCATCGACGTAATGCTGATTGTGCGTCTATTGTCAAAAAATCGGCATTAATTAATATTATCGTCTTAAATGACGAACCCGCATCTTGTTGAATATTAGATTTCGCAAAAAATTTTAACTCTTCTCGTATAAATTTTATTCCTTTACCATGAGCACAATTTACCAACATCACGTTTTGTTTTATCTTGTGTCTATCTGAATTATATATCTTTTGTATAAAACTGTCTACTATATGCCGTTTTCCTGAACCTGACTCACCATGAAATATTAAATGAGGTATTTTATTCGTTTTATAGAAATAGTCTAATCTATCATATATTTGTCGGTGGATGTTCTCGATGTTATTTGTAAAATCTGCCATTGAATAACATATTAGTATGTTTATATATCAATTTGTTCATTATTCTTTTTCACGAGATTCAATTGTTTTGTAAATACATATCTTTCTTGATGCATTGTTCTCCTACCTAAATTACAACCCAAACATGCTATCATTAAATTACCTTTATTATGTCCTTTTGTATTATCTATCCTCTCAAGCGTCCATTGTTTTGGTTCTCGAACATATTCATATAAAACCTGTACTGGTTCTCGACAATAATAACATATATTACTTGATTCTTGTAATAATTCTATCACATCATATACTGAAACAAACTCTTCTTCTGAGTATCGGTCTTTTGCCATGTCCTGATTTCGATAACTTGATAGTTTTTGTCTAAAGCTTGACTGAATAAACCTATATTGTTTTGTATCATGGAATTTTTCATCTAACATTTGCATTATATATTCCAATTGTTGAGAACTTTGTAATTCTTCCTCTTCAAATTCCCATTTTTTATCATTTGTAACTACTCTTTTCTTAGGTACTCTTGATTTCTTTTCTTGTTCTCGTTGATGTTTTTCTTCTTCTAATTCATCTTTTGTCTTTTTGGGGGTTAAATCCACACATATATTTTTTGTATTTCCGGTTGTTTTCATTGTTTCATCGCCTTTATTTGAATTGATATTTAATATTATCTTCTTTGTGTCGCTCATTTACATATTTACATCAGAGATATTCATATTCACATATAAACGTGTTATAGTGTTATCAAGGATTTGGTATTGGTTCATAATGCCCTCCCGTCCAGTATATATTGATGGTTTTATCAGGAGAACTATTCAATGGTACAAACTCGATGACACGATGATTATTATCTCTATAATTTTTTACATTGATACGTATCGACCAAATATTACAAGCACATTGAATTTCTATCGCACCTCCCCATGTTGACATTGAACGCATATTTGAAATATAATGTTCTGGTGTTTGGTTCTCTAATGCTAAAACATATTTTGTTTCCAAACCATCCATAATTGGATTATTTTCTTGCAAATAGTTACATATCTTTTGCCTAATTTCATAACTTCCTTCCTTGATAAAGTAGTTCAAACTATTGAATAAACAGCTCATTTACATATTCATATACTATATTTCACATGAATATACATAGTTTTACGCTAAGTTTTCGATAAAATTAGAGTAAAAATATTCAAAGGTGTAAAATTGATTAGAAAAAACAAACATAGTAATATTATATAACAAACATGAGTAAATATTGCTGTGACCGTTGTGGTAAAGAATTTCACAAAAAATCACAATACGATTCACATAACAAACGTAAAACACCATGTGATAATAATAACAACATTACACAACTTGTAACCAAAGATATTACACAAAACATTATTGTCAATACAGACCACCAGAAGAAACCCACTGAAGTTAAATACATTGATTTATTCTGTGGTCTAGGTGCGTTTCATACGGCATTTAATAGATATAATCTTCTTCAAAATGATATTAAATATACATGTGTATTAGCATGTGATATTGATGATGGAGCTAGAAAAGTATATGAAGAAAATTATGGAATTAAGCCAGAAGGTGATATTAATAAAATAAATATAGATACAATATCTGATTTCGATATATTATGTGCTGGTTTCCCTTGTCAACCATTTAGTATAGCAGGTAATCAAAAAGGATTCCAAGATGAAGGCCGTGGCAATCTATTTTACAGAATATTAGAAATAATAGATAAAAAGAAACCACGCACACTATTTCTTGAAAATGTTAAAAATCTTCATACGATTCATAACGGAGAAACATTCAAAGTAATTAAAAATGAAATTGAAAAACGTGGATATCATGTCAGTTATAAAGTTATTGATTCACGGTATTATAATTCCCCTCAATCTAGACATCGTATCTATATAATCTGTAATAAAGATACCAATTATATTTTTAGAGACATAAATAATCCTATTGTTCCTGTATCAACTATTATAGATAATAGTATTACTAATTTCTTGAAGTATGAAGAAAAATATAAATTAGAAAAATGCGATGGGAAAAGTAGGATGAAATATAAATTAATTAATAGGAAATCAGGAAAAGGTGGAAGACAAGGAGAACGTGTATATGATTTAGAAAAATGTGGCCCTACTATTTGTGCTTCTTCAGGTGGACTTGGTGCTAAAACTGGATTATATGATTTTGATGGGAAAATTAGAACATTAACTGTGAAAGAAACTTTACAAATGTTCGGTTTTGATACTACATATAAATATGAAACATTATCCAATAAAAATGATATGTTGTTTTATCTAGGAAATAGTATTGTAGTAAACGTTTTGGAAGAACTCATTAAAGACTTACAACATTTGTTGTAAATGAAAAACCTTATCCAATAATTTACTAATTGTTAGTTTGAACTGTAATTGATTACTACTTTTTTTACCACCATCTCCTCCTTTTCTTTGCATCGACAATATATTATCATCGCCCAATACAACAACTGTCTTCCCCTTTGTAATTGTAAAATGTAAGGTTTCCAAATATTCTATAATATCTGTAATTTTACATAGTACTATTTTTGTTCGCTTATTGTCTAGATATTCGACTCCAAATAAATAATCTGGTTGCATTTCGTGATTTGTTCCAATAAACGCATAATCTAAGATTTGACGTTTATTTTCATTCAATAAAAGTAGGAATTTGTCTAATTGTTCTTGTGAATAATTAGTCGAACATAATTTTTTTATAGGTTTAGTTTTATCTATAGATGTTCCATTTGGTAGAAGAGGATATTCACATAAATCTTTCAATATGGTTCTTTCACTCTCTAACCCGGGTATATTCTTTATTAGGTCATCTACCCAATGTCTATCTAATTGTTGAAACTGACCGATTTTATACTTTTTTACTTGTGCCTTTAGGTTTTTGTTATTTGATTGTATATCACACTTATGATTACCTACCATCTTATAACATTCATCGTAATCAGTCCCTAATATTGGTTCAAAATTAGCTCTTAGTATTGTATTTTTATTCAAATCATTGCATATATCTTCCTCCTCTCTATATCCATCCTTTGCCGTATTGCTATTTACATGAGATAATATTTGTTTTTTCGCACTGATAAGTTCATTTTCCTTTGTTCTGAGAAGTGTTTTTAGTTTATCTATTTCTTTACATTTTTTATCAATATCTTTCATAAGTTGTTCTCTTTGCTTCTTTTCGTTCATATATAACTGCTCGTAATTCATGATACTTTACTCTGTGTGGTTATTTACATTACATGTCAAATTCAATTTTACATCTTTGAATATTTTGCAAAAATTAAGTAATATTACGCAAAAACCCGAAAAGAACTCTTTGTAGAAAGTCGAGCACGAAAATTAATTTTGGACATTTTTAAAATGTCCATTTTTGATTTTCTCAATGAAGTCTTGCAAAAGGCCTCTTCCAAAATACGGATGTGAGGAAAATGCTTTAATTATGGTAAATTATCAGAAAAATACGGCTGCATATAAAATTAAGTAAATTACGCTGAAAATGATTTAGAGACTTTCTGGTTGTATTTTATACAACAAATGACAACCAAAAGTCGCCATATTAAAGAACCATATATTTGTGAAGAATGTGACTATATCAGTAATAAACAGAGCGATTATGTAAAACATTGTAAGACGATAAAACATATCGCGCGACATACAACATCCGCTGCGAGAGATACAACATACATACAACATGAAAAGTCGCAGCAGCAGTATACATGTGAATGTGGTAAATCTTACAATCACCGTGCGTCATTATGGAACCACAAGAAGAAATGTGGGACAGAATATCCCATTAAACAAGAATCGTCAATCACTAACGTCGAATCCACTCCGATTGATTCAACCTTAGTGATTGAATTATTGAAACAAAACCATGAATTCAAGCAATTGATGATAGAACAAAATAAGCAAATCCATGAACAGAATAAGCAACTCATTGACCTAGCAAAGAATTCCGGTAATACGACGAATAATACAACTAATAATACAACTAATAACAATCGATTCAATCTGAATGTGTATCTAAACGAGACATGTAAAGATGCTATTAATTTGAATGACTTTATTCAATCAATCGAATTGAATATAAATGATTTCATCAATACAGGAGAAGTAGGGTATGTTAAGGGTATATCAAGTATTATGCTTGACCGTATACGAGGTATGGAACCACATGTACGACCGATTCATTGTACTGATATAAAACGAGAAATAGTGTATGTAAAAGACTCCAACAAATGGGCGAAGGAAGACGAGAACAAAACCCATTTACGAAAGGCTGTCAGAATAATAGCTGACAAGAACCGAACATTAGTACATCCATGGAGAGAAGAGAATCCAAATTATGAAATATTAGATACCCCAGAATGTAACAAGTTTTTCGAATATACAAAAGCTTCGTTGGGTGGATATGGTAAAGAAGAAGACTTGAAATTCGAGAACAAAATTATAACTAACATTCTGAAGGAAACGGTTATTGATAAAAATCTATTGACAGAATAATAATTTTGGTTTAGAAGCGTATCTTGTATTGATTAATAATAGAAGATATAAAAAATAAACAATATGTATATAGAGCAATTATACAAATGGATTTATCATTGGACTCTGATTTTGAACTACATCTACTTGATAGTGAAAGTGAAGATGATTCAAGTATAAGTTCATATTCATTGACTAGTGTGGAATCATCGGATGATTCTGAGATAATAGATGATATGGAAGAAGAAATATCTATAACATCATCCATATCGTTAACATCAGAAGCATCGATTAAATTGTTTGATTCATTTCATGAAGACGATGTATATGATATTATTCAAGATATTTACAATATGTTTGATGAGTATTACAGTAATAATATAATAAAAATATCATCCCCCAAGTTTTATACAGAGATGTTTGATATGATAAGTGAAATATTATATAGCGAATGGGAAGATGTTGACATGTGTTATGAAGATGATTATCCGCAAATCTTAGAGTTTGTCGAAGAATTACACACAGAATATTTGTTATATAATAACAACCTCATCCCGAGGTCTATTTCGAACCATGTAATTGACGTAAATACAATAGATATAGATAGAATAAGAGAAACCATAGAATGGATAACAAGCCAACCTCAACCGGCACAACGAACAGATGAATGGTATGAATTTCGTAACAATCTATTATCCGCAAGTAGTTTATGGAAAGCATTAGGTTCACAAGCTCAATTAAACAGTTTAATATATGAAAAATGTAAAGCATTTAATACGGAGTATGAACGTGTCTCATATGGTACATCAACCCCAATGCATTGGGGTGTAAAGTATGAACCGGTAACAATTATGATATATGAGGATTTATACAAAACAAAAGTAGGTGAATTTGGGTGTATACGTCATACTAGCTATGATTTTATAGGAGCATCACCGGATGGTATAAACATTGTTCCATCTTCTATAAAATATGGTACGATGCTAGAAATCAAAAACATAGTAAATCGTGAAATATCGGGGATACCAAAAGAAGAATATTGGATACAAACACAAATTCAAATGGAAACCTGTAACTTAGACAATTGTGATTTTGTAGAAACTCGTATAAAAGAATATGAAAATGAGGAGGATTTCTATAACAATAATACACATTCGAATTATAGAGGAGTCGTATTATATTTTATAAACAATAATATCAATGAAAGTAACGAACCGGTATATCATTACATGCCATTAAATATACCATTAATCAAAGAGAATATAGATGAATGGATAACCCAAACAAAGAAAGAAAGTCACACACAAAACTTAATACTATTTAATACAATATACTGGTATTTAGATGAGATATCATGTGTATTAATAAAACGCAATCGTGAATGGTTTGCATCGGTGATTGATAAAATTAAAGATGTATGGGATATTATTCAACAGGAAAAACATAGTGGATACGAACATCGTTCACCTAAGCGTAGAATAGTAAAGACCCATGTAACTATAGATGACGTATCTGGCAGTCATGTGATTCATAATATACCAACAAGTAATCGAATATGTCTAATCAAACTGGATTCGAATTATTGAATCAAAACAATATATAGAGAAGTTTATATGTCTATTATATAAGGGTAATGTCTAATATGGGTTCCACTAATTCTGATGATGAAATGTACGTTATTAAGCGTTCAGGTAGAACCGAAATAGTGTCATTTGATAAAATATTGCGACGCATAAAAACTATCGGTCAAGAAACATATGATATTCCAGTACCAGCACTCCAATATAGTTTAAAAATTAATTATACTATGTTAGCTATGAAGGTAATCGACCAATTATACAATAATATTTCAACAACAAAGATAGATGAGTTATCAGCAGAACAATGTGCTTCAATGTCATCAATTCATCCAGATTATGGTATATTAGCTGGACGTCTTATTATTGCTAATCATAAAAAGAAGGTACCAAAGACATTCAGTCAAGCAATGACGAAACTATATATGAATAAAGATAAACATGGTAAGCATTCTCCATTAATTACAGATGATATGTTTATTGTATTAAAGACCCACGAAGAAAAACTAGACCAAGTTATAAACTATAACCGTGATTTTTTGATAGATTATTTTGGATTTAAGACATTAGAACGTGCTTATTTAATGTCAGTGAATAAGGTCATTGTTGAATGCCCCCAATATATGTGGCTTCGAGTTAGTATGGGAATTCATGGTGATAATGTTGATAAAATCATAGAAACCTACGAACTTATGTCTCAGAAGTATTTTACCCATGCGACACCTACTTTATTTAATGCTGGTACTCCCCATCCTCAATTATCGTCATGTTATTTATTGGCTATGGAGGATGATAGTATTGAAGGTATTTATAATACATTGAAAGATTGTGCGTTAATTTCAAAGTGGGCTGGTGGTATTGGATTACATATTCATAACATTCGTGCTTCTGGTAGTGATATTCGAGGAACAAATGGGTCTTCTAATGGAATCGTACCGATGTTACGTGTATTTAATAACACCGCAAAGTATGTCGACCAATGCGTCCATCCGGAAACTATTATTTATACAACCGATGGACCGAAAGAAATTCAACATTGTGAAACTGGCGTTACTAAAATATATAATGCGTTGGGTGAAACGGAAGTTATTCAGGATGTATTGGAACATGTATATGATGGGGAAATGCTGGAAATAAATACTATGCATTCTATTTTCCCATTACGCATTACGCCAGAACACCCTGTATATGCTCTTCGTAATCAGGCAAAAGGACTAAACTACGATGTTATCCGCAATCGATTAGAAAAAAACCTGGCTAATTTTGATTGGGTGGAAGCAAAGGAATTGGATGAAGAGGATATGATTGTATATACAATTCCAAAATACGCGGTCGATATTAATAACATAACAGAAGATGATTGTAGAACATATGGAATTATTTTGGGAGACGGTTGTATTAATGGAACTAATGACACCGCAGGATATGTATCAATGCATACTGAAAATAAGAAGGATACTATTAATCATCTAGTCAATTATTTTGAACGACGTAGTATTCAAACATTTATTACAGTGGAAGGTAATATTACCAGATTACGTTGGAATAGACAATTGGAATTGCCATTTAGATACAATGATTTTTATAATGAAAACAAACAAAAACGTATGACATCGAAGTGGTTGAATTTACCTATTGACAAGTTAAAATATATATTAAAGGGATTATTGGAAACAGATGGATGTTTAAGTCATAATGAAGTGGCTTTTGATAGTACATCATTAAACTTAATTGAAGGTGTTCGTACTATTTGTTTGAAAATGGGGATACTAACGAGTGGAAGTATTCGTGATAGAATAGGCGAAAAACATATGACGAGTCGAGGAATGATTGAGAATAAATTAATATCATATACCCTTCGTATTCCCAGAACACAAGAAATTTGCGAATTAATGAATTTAGAATATAGCGACAAACAGTTTGTCAAATATTTTAAATATGATAACTATCTATTGACTCGTGTAAAAGATATTAAATCGATTCATTATAATGGTATTGTATACGATTTACAAATGGAGCACGAACATAATTACACAATTCATAATGGTCTCGTTCATAATGGAGGCGGAAAACGTAATGGTAGCTTCGCCATGTATATAGAACCGTGGCATGCCGACATTGAATCATTTTTAAATTTGCGTAAAAATCATGGAGATGAAGATTTGAAGGCACGTGACTTGTTTTATGCTATTTGGATGCCTGACTTATTTATGGAACGCGTAAAAGCAGGTGGCGATTGGACGTTAATGTGTCCTGACGAATGCCCTGGATTGTCTGATGTATATGGTTCTGCGTTCGAAACGCTGTATTCTTATTATGAAACGGAAGGTAAGGGACGTAAAACAATAAAGGCACGCGATTTATGGTTTCAAATTCTGGACGCTCAAATGGAAACTGGAACGCCATATCTATTATATAAGGATGCTGTAAACAATAAATGTAATCAAAAGAATTTGGGTACTATTAAGTCATCTAATTTATGCTGTGAAATTACCGAATATTCCGATGCGAACGAGACAGCCGTATGTAATCTAGCAAGTATTGCGTTACCCTCATTTATTACTACAAATAAAGACGGTGTTACTGAGTTCGATTATATTAAGTTACACTCAGTAGCAAGAACAGTAACATACAACTTAAACCAAATTATCGATGTTAATTTTTATCCAACACCTAAAACTGAACTTAGTAACTTCCGTCACAGACCAATTGGTATAGGAGTACAAGGATTAGCTGATGTATTTATATTATTGAATCTACCATTTGCTTCAGACGAAGCCAAAAAAATCAATATTCGTATTTTCCAAACAATCTATCATGCGGCATTAACTGAATCATGTGAAATTGCCAAAATGGATGGACGTTATAGTACATTTGACGGGTCTCCTGCGAGTGAAGGTATATTACAATTTGATATGTGGAATGTAGACCCGAATGAAAAAGTAAAAATGTATAATTGGGGGGCTCTAAAAGAAGAAATAAGTAAATATGGTCTACGAAATTCATTGTTAGTTGCACCTATGCCTACAGCATCTACCTCACAAATTCTAGGGTATAATGAGTGTATTGAACCAATAACTAGTAATATTTATAGTCGCCGAACACTTGCTGGCGATTTTATGGTAGTAAACAAGTACCTAATGAATGACCTAATTAAATTGGATATTTGGAATGATAAGATTAAGAATAATATTATTGCTAACAATGGAAGTATTCAACAAATCGATATTATTCCAGCTGATATTAAAGAAAAATACAAAACCGTTTGGGAAATCCCAATGCGTAATTTAATTGATATGGCTGCTGATAGAGGTGCTTATGTATGTCAAAGTCAAAGTTTGAATCTATGGTTAGAAGACCCGACCTATAATAATTTAACATCTATGCATTTCTATTCGTGGAGTAAGGGTTTAAAAACGGGAATTTACTATTTAAGAAGAAGAGCTAGACATCACGCACAACAGTTCACAATTGAACCGGAAAAGAAAAAAGGGACTATTTTAAGTGAAAACAATAAAGATGAAATATGTGAAATGTGTTCGGCTTAAACTTATTTTTCAACTTTTTATAAATATAATATATAATGAATTTTGATGATTGTAAACAGTTATTTCAATTAACTGTATTAAATGATGACTTTTTAATAAATTGGGTTCCTTTAGTAACATCAAGACCTGGTTCACCTACAAATTGTGGTGCTAATACTCTTTGTTTTTTAAATTTAGTAGATAGACAAGCAAGTCAACAACTTTCGATTGAATCAGAAACAGGGGTCAGATTAGGAATGCCTTATGCCTACATTACAGAAATAATTAAAAAAAAAGTAAGCGATGATATGGTTGTTACAGAAAATGAGTATGATATTAAAGATTTGGTTTGTTTTTTTAAACAAAAATTAAATAAAAATTCTATTACTATTTTAAACTTAAAAAGAGCAGATAAGAAGGGTCATATTCTTACTATAGCAAAAAGCCATGCTGGTATTCTTGTAATATTTGATCCTCAACAAAAAAAATATTATTCTGAACCAACTACTGACTTTCAATTTAAACAAGAAAATCTTTACACTTACATATACAGTACAGCAGAAGAATATAGTAAATTTTCTGCTTATTGTGGTAAAAGCATTACACTTTCTGAATTACAATCTGAATATAACATTGCCAATATTGAAGATACAGAACAAGCACCCGCTACTCCAGCAGCAAAGAGAAGGAAAATAGAAGGTGGTAAAAAATCAAAGAAAAGAATTACAAAGAAAGGCAAACGCGATGCAAATAAAACAAAAAAGAATAAACGTTCATCAAAAAAGAAATCACATAAGAAAAAGTAGAAAATAAGTAGTATTATTTTACATAAAAGTTAGTATAGTTTGTCTAATTAATTTTTCATAAGAAGACCACAATCATAATTATGACGCATCATCATATAACAACGCAAACAAACTAATACATCAACAATTGAGTTATGTAATCCATTTACAGTTTCGTTATTAAATAACTTACTATATAATTCACTCAGTTTGGGCCATTTTATATTAGGTGGTTTACCTGGAATTTTTGATTCGACTACAATATTTGTTATAAGTGTACCTTTATGCATCGTACAATAATGTTCTACACCATTTAATTCTTCATATGTTGAATTAAATATTGTCATACATTCAGCTGAACGTTTTAAAATTTCTAGTCGGTTTCTTTCAATCTCAATTAATATCATCTTTCTATCAAAGTCGATATTATGTGCTACAATCACGTCAGACGTAATATACGCCTCATAAAACTTAGATAATGCTTCTATGATTGGAGTTCCTGTGAGGCAATTTTTACGTGTAATTCCGGTTAAGTCTGTAATTGTTTGGCTAATTTCAACGTTTTTATTTATTTTAATATAAGTGTCATATGTTTCTAATAATGTATTTGTTATAATGTCATACTTTGCATAACTCAATTGTAGTATATATGGATATGCTTCAATTGTCGGTGATGTTTTACTTAACCTATCCTTTTTAGGTAGAATACCGGTAGTTTCTACATCAAAAACCAACACAGTTCTTTTACGTTTAGGTGCTTCAACTACAAAATTCATTGTAAATGTTGGTACTTACTTTATTTATGATATATTGTAAAAGTAGTTAGTATTCAATTTTTTACAATATATCATAATCAAGTGATATATAATATTTTGCAAGATATGATACCATGAATACCATACATTTAGAACGTTACGAAAGTCAATAAATTATCACGTAAAACAATTTACACTCTTGAAAAATTTATCAATATACTATAAATGTCATATACACGGAAAAAAATTATGAAAGATGCTTATAAACTACACAAAAAGAGTACTTCAAGAAAGAATCCTCCATCCAAAAAACAAGAAAACACAGTGTTAATTAACGAGATGATATCAAAAATAGAAGAAAACCTAACTGATGATAATTATATAAGTATATCTATTGTTGAGTGTAAAGAACCTACTGGAATGAATTATAAAGTGTTTAAAATAGATAAAAATACATATGATGGAAATATAAACAAACCCACTGTTGATTTGAATCCATCAAATTTACAAACCGCTATTGACGAGTTTAAAAAAAACAATGGGTTCACTAAAGCCCATCAGGATGCTAAATACGCATATTTTAGAATTAATTTATTCTTTTATGAAAATGCTATTATAAAGTTCAATATAGAGGGTATACCCATATTTCAGAAAGATACTTATAATTATTGTCCGATAGGTGATTCTATTTTTACAGAGTACTTTGAAACACAAAAAACAAATATAACAGATGATGAACGTGTTGCGGATGAGTTTATGACAGAATTAAATGAAGAAGAAAAAACACGCTTAACGGAGCAGGCACGCATTGCCACTGAGAAGGCTGCTGCTGAGGAAGCACGCATTGCCGCTGAAAAGGCTGCTGCTGAGGAAGCTGAAAGAGTACGCTTAGCGGAGCAGGCACGATTAGCTGAGGAAGCACGCATTGCCGCTGAAAAGGCAGCCGCTGAGGAAGCACGCATTGCCGCTGAAAAGGC
>Ga0181566_10001498_pt1 | contig 19309 bp, 18 predicted proteins | sample 101ome_15_FD_133762 | JGI IMG/M metagenome (GOLD analysis project Ga0181566, IMG submission 133762) | Coastal salt marsh microbial communities from the Groves Creek Marsh, Skidaway Island, Georgia - 101402AT metaG (megahit assembly) | ecosystem: Environmental > Aquatic > Marine > Intertidal...
ATTTAAAAAAGTTATGTCGGCAAACGCTTCGCTATGCCGACCTATGCGGTTCTTATATCGATTAAAATGAATTAAACATCTCGTAATACACCACTGGCATATCACCCTTTGGCCCCTTGTGCACGCGGTCGTCGACAAAGTGCATCCCCAGGTTTTTCATCACCCCAATGGATGCCAGGTTATCGATGTCGGCCAGGGAGGAAAATACGGTGACACCGGGATTGTGCCTGACCACATCGACAATGGCTTTTGCTGCTTCCGTCGTCAGTCCCTGTCCCCAGTACTTGCGCTTGAGGCGCCAGCCCAGTTCGAGATTGCCGGGCGTGTGGTAGTCGGTGCCAAAACCGTACTCACGCACCAGGATCCAGCCCAGGTACTCACCGCTCTCCCGGTCGGCCATTTCCCACAGGCCGGTCCCGGCCACCGGGTCGGTAAAGGCCAGGATGCGGGGCATATGCAGTTCATCGACTTCCTCACGGGGTGTCGGCTTGCCATCATTGAGAAAACGCATCACTTCCGGGTCTTGGTCCAGTTCAAAGACCAGGTCGGCATCATTTTCACCCATCAGGCGAAAACGCAGACGTGTTGAAGGCGCAATGGTTAGTTTGGGTCTGGTCGTCATTTCCCTATAATAATCGAAAACAGCAATAACTGACCTGATTACCTTGTCCCCTGGGGCCCGCCATGAAAGCAACAACACTCCTGGTTTTACTATCACTGCCCCTTTTGCCAGCTTGTTCTGGAGACACCAACGAAACCAGCCAGCAACAAATAGCTGCACAGGAAGACCAGGGGGTGGCCTCTGCCGCCGGCACCAACAACCTGCCAACCATCCGCACCCTGATGAATACTGAAATCCAGCGCCATGCGGACACACTCTGGAAAGCGGTACGGTACGTGGTGAATGAGGACGGCGTGGAAGAAGATATTGCACCGCAAACGGATGCCGACTGGCAGCGCCTGGCCGACAGTGCGCTTGTCCTGGTGGCCGCGGGTGACGCCCTGCTGGCACCCAATCTGCAAGCAGATCCGGCACCCCCTGATGCTGCATTCAAATACAGTGGCGCGGAAATCCAGGAGCTGATGGCACTCAACCCTGAACCCTGGCGCTATTATGTCGAGGAAATGCAGTTTGCCACCAATGCCACACTCGAGACAGTCGTGAACCGCGACCTGATCGGCTTGATGGAAACCGGTGCCACCATCAATAATGCCTGCAACGGCTGCCATGCGGAATTCTGGTATCGCCCGCTGGACAATTAGGGTCAGTACTCCGGCATATTTTTAGGTAATATGGCAATGTAATAATATAAACATCACAAGAGTATTCGCGGCTAAAGCCGCTTCCTACAAGGTTCAGGTAAATAACTTAAGGTCGCCAAAACGGGTAGAAAGCGGCTTTAGCCGCGAACCAGTACAAACAAAATATAACCAACAAAAAAATCAGCTCAACCGCAGGGGAAACCAGATGTATAACAAAACCAACACTCGAACAACTTTGCTAACCCTTGGCAGTTTCATGCTTGCCGCCTGCCTGGCATCCGGTGCCAACGCCCAATTCAATTTTCCACCGGTGCCGGAAGAGGTGCAGCAGGAGCGTCCTTCTGCCGATGAAGTGGCGCAGGCAGCTGAGCTTTACGAGGAATTCATATCAAACCTGACCGGCAGTGATCGGGACCTGCTGGAGCGTCACCCCTACCTGATCGAGTTCAGCCCGCCCGGTTTTTTCAACACGGCCATCATGCCGAACCTGCTGCCCATCTTTGAGGAAAAGCACATCAACAACGTAGCCCGTGCCAACCAGGGCAATGTGGATGTGCTGTTCATGGGGGATTCCATTACCGATTTCTGGCGCAATGAATCCGGCGCCTTTGCCGGGAAAGCCGTGATGGACAAATACTGGCCCGACCTGAACATCGCCAATTTCGGCATTGCCGGCGACACCACCCAGGGCGTGTTGTACCGCCTGGCTAACGGCGAAGGCGAAGGCTTTACGCCGAAAGCCATCATGCTGATGATCGGTACCAATAACACCGCGGCCAACAATCACATGGAAATTGCCGCCGGTATCGGCGCCATCGTGCTGGACATGGAAACGCGCTGGCCTGATGCCGAAATCCTGTTACTGGGTATTTTTCCCCGTGGCGCGCCCGATGATCCGGTGCGTGATGAAATCCGCCGCATCAATGACATCATCGCCCGCCTGGATGCCCACCCGAATGTGCATTACCTGGATATCGGTGATGTCTTCCTGGATGACAATGGTGTGATCGCGCCTGAAATCATGAGCGATAGCCTGCACCCCTCGGCCGCCGGTTATGAATTGTGGGCGCAAGCCGTAGCACAGCCGCTAGCCGAGTTATTGGATTAAGAGTTACTGGATTAACAGTTACAGAAATAAACGTAGGCCGGAAATTGACTTTCAGCCAATAGAAATCCTTGTGCTCGATAGAACCCTGCGTATAGACCGGTCCCTCGAATTCTTTCTGAATCTGTGACAACCGGTAGGACGGCAGTACGTGGTAATACTGCGCTCCCACGCCCCGGGCCCATTCAGTACCGGCAAGTCCAGTGTGGCACCATCAAAAATCTCGATATGCTCGACATTATCGACACTCACACGCCGCCACGTCAGGGAAAGTTTAGATGTGGGCAAATCAATTCAGTGGATTTCTGCAGTTCCTTCCCTTTTATCCTTTTATCCCTTTATCCCTTTTCCCATTTCGATTCCTTGTCGGCAAACGGCTCTGCGAGCCTATGCCGACCTACGCTTTTATCCCTTCACCCCCAATAATTCCCCTGTCCTAAACCTCGCTCATCTGTTACAGTGCCCACCACAGCTGTTCGATATGACACAATTCGAGCAACTGGTGCAGACTCTTTAGACGGTACCTTTTTATACAACCTATAAAAAAGTACCCCCGGCTCTTGCTAGACGCGCTTTTCACTTACCTGATCCGCCCCTCTTCAACAGTTTCCTATCGACCATGCACACCCGTGCAAAAGCAGCTTGTCTTTGCGTTTGAACATTGAACGTCCATTAAATAAAAAGATAAACGCCGATACACAATCCTTGTGACAGAACACCCTGTATTTTGCAGGCCATGCTGTCCTGATTTTTTTTGCTGCCCGTGTCCGCAGCGCAATGAAAGAAGTAAACCATGAGTAATAACACCACGAATTTTAAATCCCTGGGTTTGCAGGATTCCCTGCTGCGTGCCATTGAACATTCCGGCTACACCCAGCCCACACCAATCCAGGCACAAGCCATTCCCGCTATCCTTGAGGGGAATGATGTCATGGCCGCTGCCCAGACCGGCACCGGCAAAACAGCAGGCTTTACCCTGCCCCTTTTACAGTTACTGGGGGACGGCGAAGGCGCCCGTTCCAATCACGTTCGCGCACTGGTGCTGACACCAACACGGGAACTGGCGGCACAGGTAGAACAGAGTGTGAAAACCTACGGCGCACAGGACAACCTGCGATCAGTCGTTGTCTTTGGCGGCGTCAGTATCAACCCGCAGCTGATGGCCATGCGCAAGGGCGCGGACATTCTCGTTGCCACTCCAGGCCGCCTGCTGGATCTTTTCCAGCAAAACGCCGTGAAATTTGATGATCTGGAAGTGCTGGTACTCGACGAAGCCGACCGCATGCTCGACATGGGCTTCATCCACGATATTCGCCGCATCCTGAAACTGTTGCCGACAGAGCGCCAGAACCTGATGTTCTCTGCGACTTTCTCCGATGACATTCGCAAACTGGCCAAAACCATCTGCCGTAAACCGGTGGAAATTGATGTGGCTCCGCGCAACTCCACGGTCGATGCCATCAGCCAGCATGTCTACCACGTCCAGAAAGGCGACAAGATTGCCCTGCTCAGCACGCTGCTACGCCAGTCTCCCGACCAGACCCTGGTCTTCAGCCGTACCAAGCACGGTGCCAACAAACTGGCCAAATGCCTGAACAAGGACGGCGTGACTGCTACCGCCATCCACGGTAACAAAAGCCAGAACCAGCGCACCAAGGCCCTCGCCGACTTCAAGGCCAACAAGGTCCAGGTCATGGTTGCCACCGACATCGCCGCCCGTGGCATCGACATTGATGACCTGGCCCAGGTCATCAATTTTGATCTGCCCAACGTTTCCGAAGATTACGTGCATCGCATTGGCCGCACCGGTCGCGCCGGCGCTACCGGCCAGGCAGTCTCCCTGGTCAGCCCGGAAGAAAAAAGCCTGCTGCGCGATATCGAGCGCCTGATCAAGCGCAAGATCGAGCAGTTTGAGCTGCCGCAATTCAGCCGACCTGAACGCTCCGATGCAGCCAATGATGAGCAGGATGGCGAGCGCCAGCAAAGACAATCACGCGCTGATAATGCCGGCGGTAAAAGCGGCAACAACAGGAATCGTCGCCGTCGTGCCGGCAACAAACCCGCCACCAACCGCGATGGTAACGGCAACCAGTCTGCCAATCCCCCGAAGAAAAAACGTGTCGCCACAGCTGCTAACGATGGCAACCAGGATGCCAAACCAAAGAGACGCCGCCGTTCCAGGAACCGCAACAAGACTGGTCAAGGTGAAAGCCCGCGCCAGCAATCCGGCAACAGGAACAACGAATCAGGCAATAACAGCCAGGAAGGCACTTCAGTAGGCGCCAGGATCAAGCGCTTTTTTGGTGGCAAGAAAGTTGCCTGATGAGAAACTGGTCATAAACGGCAAGTTTCATATACAAGAATAGAACGTTGGGCATCTGGCAAGACAACGTTCATTGATCCATAAAAAAACCGGCGCATGCGCCGGTTTTTTTTACACTTCATTTGCTTCAGTGAGCAATATACAGATCGTTAGTCAATGCAGCTACAGCCGAACAAACAATAAAGTACGGCAGGGCCATCCAGACCATGCGTCCATAGCCCAGCCGAATGCGCGGCGCTATGCCTGACATCAGCAGGAAGAGGAAAGCCGCCTGGCCATTTGGAGTGGACATGCTCGGGATACCGGTACCCATCACTACCGCCACGGACTGGGATTCAAAGGCCGCTTTCGCCATGTCTCCCGCATCGTACAGTTCCTTGATCAGGTCCATGTAAATCGTGGCGACAAACACGTTGTCACTGATCGCTGACAGGAAGCCGCTGGACACGAACACCATGAATACCTGCTGAGGCCCATCAAGGGTCAGCACCCACTCCATTACCGGGGTAAACATGCTCTGTGTGTTGATCATGGCCACGACCACGTAAAACACAATCAACAGGGAGGCAAACGGCAGTCCCGGCGTGAAAGCCTCGGCCAGCTTGTGTTCATCAGTGACACCCGTCAGTGATGAGGTCAGTACAATTACGCCCAGGCCAATCAGGCCGATTTCGGCCAGATGCAAGGCAAGCGCCGCTACCATCAGGACAGCGACAATACCCTGGATAATCATGACAACCTTGTCATGTGGAGTCAGCTTGTCTTTGAGTTTCTGGTCTTCATCGGTAAGGATCTGGCGGACAGTGGGCGGCATTTCGGCACCGTAACTGAACCAGCCCATTTTTTCGATCACGAAACAGGTGAAGATACCGGCAAACAGCGTCGGGATTGTAGCTGGCGACACCTGCCTGATAAATTCAACGAAGGTCCAGCCAGCTGCGTTACCGATCACGATATTTTCGGGTTCGCCCACGATGGTACAGACACCACCGATGGCAGTACCTACCGCACCATGCATCAGCAAGCCACGCAGGAAGGCACGGAACTTGTCCAGGTCTTCACGATGCAATTCGTCAATATGGCCATCGTCAGGATCAGGGTCATCATGGTAACCCACACGGGAAACAACCCGCTCGTAGACATCATAGAAACCGGTCGCAATTGCCACCAGGACCGCCAGGATGGTCAAGGCATCCAGAAAGGCAGAGAGAATGGCGACAAAGATGATCGTCACCACGTTCATCACCACCCGGGACTTGATGCCCAGCAACACGTGATTGATCAGGGCAAAGAGCATATCGCGCAGGAAATGCACACCCGCGACCATGAAAATCACCAGCAGGATAACCGGCAGGCCGAGTTCGACCTCTTCATACAGGTGATGGGTATCGGTCAAATGCAGGATCAGGATCTGCAACGCCAGCAAACCACCGGTTTGTAGTGGAAAACATTTCAGGGCCATGGCCAGCGTGGCAATGAATTCAGCCAGCATCAACCATGAGGTGAGAAGAGGCCCTACGGTGAAGTAGGCGATAAAATTCAGAACAAGGCAGATCAGTACTGCTTTTTTGTACCATGTCGGGGTATGCCCCAGAAACATGCGCATTGGAAGTGATTGCTTTCCAGGGACTACCATAAAAATCTCCAAAAGCTGGTCATAAAATGATAACTAAAAAAATATGTTGGGAAGGAACTGCCTAAAAACTACACAGAGGGTATGTTCGGGAAAGGGAAGGATAATAGCCCAAGGCCCGGTAGTCCAGTAGATCAGGGACTGAAAATAGCCTGAATGGGTATTTTCGTGATTTTTTGCCGAGGTTGAATAATAAGCAGGCCAAAACCAGGAGAAAATCAAACTACCTGGACCAGCCAAAAGGACCTGTGCCCCCGGTCATTCCTGCTTTAATTGCTGTAAATAAGCCACGATATCCCTGGATTCCGGCATCCACTGGTCGCTCTCTTCCGTGGTGATTCTGAGCACGGGTACAGTCAGGCGCTGGCGTGCCTGATAGAGGTCTTCCAGGTCATTCCTGTCGGCAGTGATATCGCGGATTTCCACCTCCAGTCCCAGTTCCTGGATGGCTGACATGACATAGTGGCAGAAACCGCAAAGCGGCGTGATGTAAAGGGCAAGTCGAGGCTGCATTATCGAATAAAACGGTATCTGGAGCTGATTGGCGGGGCGTTAATGTGAAGGGCTTATTTTACAGGATAGCGTCATACTTACCCACTGCTTTTTGAACTTCGCCGGCCATGATTCATGATGTACAGCCCGCAGCAGACAATTATGGCAATCCCGGTCCACGTCAGCGCATCCGGCAGTTCATCCCAGAACAGGAAACCCAGGGTCACACTCCAGATGATGCGAGAATAATCAAACGGCGTCACCTTAGCCGGTGTCGCCAGGTGAACAGCATGGGTAATGGACAATAAGGCCAGGGTGGCAAACAGGGCCACACCGAAAAGTGCCGCCAGGGACACCGCATCCGGTGTCACCCAGTCTGTTACGGCAAAACCGGCAAACACAATCACGGCAGCCGGATATATCGACAGGTTCAGTGTCAGGGCCGATTCGGTTTTCGCCAGGGCCCGTGCCGAAATGCTCAGGTAGGCCGAGGACAGGGCAAAGCCCAACATGGCCAGGTGACCAAAGCTGAAGTGATCAGGCGTTGGCCTGACAACAAGAACGACTCCACCCAGCCCGACCAGGATGGCGGCATAGATATCCTTACCGACATGTTCCTTGAGAATAATATTGCTGTAGATCGCAACGATCATGGGAGTTGCAAAGGCAACCGCGGTCACTTCCGCCAGTGGAATGTATTTGAGCCCGGTAAGCATGAAGGCACTCATGAATATTCCGGCAATGGAGCGCTTGGCATGGGCCAGGTAGTTGGTTGTGTGAAAATCCTGCCAGCGCTGGTTGACAATGATGACAAACGCCACAAGAAGCATGCCGAAAACACTGCGCAACCAGATGACCTGGAACAGGGGAAAGCCCTGGGTCAGAAACTTGCCCAGCGCATCAGCAACGGCAAAGAGTACTGATCCGAGCAACATGAACAGAACACCTTTGCCGAAATGTTCCTGCTGATGGACTTCTGTAGATTCTGGCGGCATGAAGAAAGGTGCTTGATCGGGCGGATATAGGTTCAATGAAGGCAGAATTGTATCATCAAGTGGATACTCCTCTTTGATTCTCCTTTGAATCACCCCTCACACGTCATAATATAAATCCAGACTTTGTTATCTGACGTACCACACCAGAATGGATAATTTGATAAACCTGCTCCAGGACATTTTCAGTGACCAGGAGACCTACTACCAGCTGGGGCTGATTGCCGCATCTTTTCTTGTGGCTAAAATCATTGCCGGCAATATCACCAGGAAAGTACGCTGGTTTCGCGAAGAACCTGACAGCGAAGCCCGTTCCGGCTTCCTGGTCTTGTATCGCCTGGGTCACATGATCTTCCCGGTGTTGGCGATTATCCTGCTGCAAATCAGTGCCGAGCTGTTTCCATTCACCGGTGACTCCTCCTGGTTGATTCATGCGGCCATCAGCATTGGCCTGATATTTGTTTTCCTGTCCTTTGTCGATGACTTTATAAGCAGTCCGCAAATCTCCCGTATCATGCTGATGATTGGTGTGCCCCTGCTGCTCCTGCGCGCAGTTGGGCTGTTGGATAACCTGACACTGGTGTTGGACTCCATGGCCTTGCAAATAGGTAATATCCGCCTGTCCATGCTGGGCGTATCCCGGGCCCTCATTTTCGGTTCATTTATTTTCTGGCTCGGCCGCATTTCCAGCAATACCGGGCAGGAAATGATTCGCAGCCAGGAGAAACTGGATTTCCGCACTCGGGAAGTCGCTGCCAAAATCCTGGAAATTGCCATCTTCGTCGTGGTTTTCCTCCTCCTGCTACAGGTCATGGGCATCAACCTGACCGCCCTGGCAGTATTTGGTGGTGCAGTGGGTGTCGGCCTGGGCTTTGGCCTGCAGACCATCACTTCCAACTTCATCTCCGGCCTGATCATCCTGCTGGACCGCTCGCTGTCGATTGGCGATTACGTGGAGATGGACGATGGCCGGTCCGGTTTTGTCACCTCGATGAATATGCGCTCCACCACACTGGAAACGTTTGATGGCAAGGACATCATCGTACCGAATGAAATGTTTGTCGGGTCTACCTTCGTCAACTGGACCCGCAAGAACAAGAAGCAGCGTTACCGTGTGGATTTTAGGTGGCTTACGACAGCGACATCCGCAAGCTGGTGGAACTGATCAAGGAAGCCGTCGCAAAACACCCACAGGTCCTCAGTGGAGAGGAATATCCGATCGAGGAACGACCGGACTGCGAAATCGACAGTTTCGGGGATTCCGGCGTGAACATGTTTGTCGAATTCTGGATAACGGATATTGATGACGGCAAGAACCGTGTGGGCGGCGACCTGCTGCTCATCATTTTTGAAACCATGCGCGAAAACGGTTTCACCATACCGTTCCCGCAACGGGAGGTGCGCGTGCTTAACGAAGACTCCAAGGCAACTGCCGGTTAGCTCCTCGGCTTACCTTTTAATTGCCTACCTGAGCTTTGCCAGCGCGAGCCTGGCTTCCCGGTTGGGATCATCCATCACCCGCACGCTATCCCCGAACATCATGGTGGAATAATCATCGAGATTGAATGCCGGCCAGTGCGGCATGTCGGCATGATCAGGATTGCCGTTACGGGCAAACGCGGCCCAGGCAGCGCTCATGACATGGCCCAACTGGTAGCGATACTGGTCAGAACCGGTCATGGAAGCCCCCAGGTCCATGTTATAAAACACAAAGGGGATATCCAGCGTGTGGTAGGAGCCCATGCGGTTGTTATGCACCGGGGAGTACCAGTCGAAGAAATACAGGTAGCTGGGAGCCGCACCCTGCTCAAACTTGAACCGGCTTGCCAACTGGGCATCCCAGCGCCGGGTGTTGTCTGATTCAGCGGTCAGCCACAACATCTGGTTGCGCATCTCCGGATGCAGGCGCCGGTACAAGGCAACCAGCTCACGACCTTTCGCAGCATCATTACCGGCCAGGCGGGTGGTGAAGCGATCCAGCATATCGGCCTCGGACAGATCATAGGGCGGTGGCCCGACCCAGCCGTTTTCGGTTTCCGTGGAGCCCACCAGCAGCGGTACATTGGCGGAATACGACGGCGCCGTCGGATTCCACTGGTCACGGGGCAGGATATTCCCGTCAACCACGGGGCCGCTACCCAGCCCGGCAATCCCCGGTTCACTGTAATAGGCATCCTGGATCTGTTTGACAGTCAATCCTTGCAGGCGCTCAAGCTGGTTGCTGTTGATGCCCAGCTTGCCGAGAAAACGCTCGGCGCCTTCACTGGCAGTATCCGCACTGATGCCCCGCAGTGCCACGCCACTTTGTGAGATACAACGGTGAAACAGTCCTTCAGCTGAAGGCATGGCCATCAACGTGGTGGTCTTGCGGCCGCCACCGGACTGGCCAAAAACAGTGACCCTATCCGGATCGCCACCGAAGTTTTCGATGTTGTCCCTGATCCATGCCAGGGTCGCGACGATATCCTGCATGCCCACGTTAGTGGACTGCGCCCACTGGTCACCACCGATATCGGCCAGGTGAAGAAAGCCGAAAATGTTCAGGCGGTGGTTGACCGAAACCACCACCACGTCTTCTTTCTTCGCCAGGTTGGTGCCGTCATACAACAGGTAATTGCCCGCCCCGGCCGAGAAACCACCGCCATGCAGCCACACCATCACCGGGCGTGCAGCATTGTCCAGGCCCGGGGTAAAGATATTCACATTGAGGCAATCCTCCCCTTCCGGACTCAGGCGGTTCAATGCGGTCACAACCGGCGCCGGCTCTTCCGCCCCCGGTTGCACCGGGGCATTGTGGGCGATCTGGAAATGATCTTTAACGCCCGACCAGGATTCCGGCGGCCTGGGTGGCATAAAGCGGTTGGACCCGGCAGTCGATGCCGCATATGGCACGCCCCAGAACTGGTGGACGCCCTCTTTCAACAAGCCACGAACCCTGCCGTGACGGGTTTTCGCAATACCACCTATGGTGGTCAGGTAGGTATCCTGCGCCAGGCCAGGCAATGCCAGTCCTGCCGTGGACATCGCACCCGCCTGGATAAAACGGCGACGGTTCATTTGTGCGCGTGACAAGGTTTTTATTGTTTTCATGGCATCCCCCAACATCCCCAAATATAGAAAGGTTAAATTTACGCTAACCGCACAGAGAAGCAAAGGCAGCAATCAACAGGTAAGTCTCCAGCAGGAAAGGGACAGGTTGATGCAAGCGTTAATTGGGCCTATTGTCTTTCCCGACCCGGGGATATTCCTGACAGGATTCTTGATCTCTTTGATGTGAAAGTGAATACTGCTGATATCTATTAATGAATATTTCAGGACAGATTTAGCACGATGAAAATTATTATTACAGGCGCCTCGGGAGGCTTTGGAAGATTGTCTGCTGAAGGCTTGTTACAAAGAATGCCGGCAGAGCAATTGATCCTGGTGACCCGCAGTCCGGAAAAACTGGATGACCTGGCTAAACGCGGCGCCGATGTGCGCTTTGGTGACTTTACTGACCGGGATTCACTGCTCAAGGCTTTCTCCGGCGGCGACAGAATGCTGATGATCAGCACCAACCTGGTAGGTACGCGCCTGCCCCATCATATCAATGCGGTGACTGCGGCCAGTGAATGTAATGTCCAGCATGTTGCCTATACGTCCTTTGTCGGCGCAGAACCTGAAAACCCCTCTCTGGCGGTGCATGATCACCGCGGTACTGAAGAAGCCCTCAGGGAATCCGGCATGGCCTGGACAGCCCTGCGTAACAGCCATTATGCCGACTTCATCCTGGCTGCCGGCCCCATTGCCCTGAAAACCGGTAAATGGGTGAGCAGCGCAGGTGATGGTACCGTCGCCCAGGTCACGCGACAGGACTGCATCAACTGCGCTGTCGAGGTGATGGCCACAGAGGGTCACGAGAACACCATTTACAACATCACCGGGCCAACCCTGAACACCATGCGGGATGTGGCACAAATCGTGTCCGAGGTGGGTGGCAAGCCCATCGAGTTCGTTGATGTCGATGATGAAGGGATGTTCGCCCATTTCGATAGCCTGGGGATTCCCCGTCAGGCCACGGACGACAACGTGGTGGAAGGTGTGCCCTGGAGCAGTAACGGCATGGTGACTTTTGAGCGCACGATCAGGGAAGGCCGCTTCAGCATCATTTCCGATGATGTGGAAAAGCTGACCGGTCAGAAACCCATGTCCTTGAGAACCTTTGCCGAGGAACATGCCGAATTTTTGCGGTCAGCCTGAGCGGGAAAAATTCAGCGCAAAAGAAAAAAACCGGATGAAGGTATGGACAATGGTTCAGCGATGAAACTTCGTGTCCAGCGACCACTGCGGGTCAACACAAAGCCCGCAGTCCTCACCCAGGAAGCTTGAAGCGGCTTCCACATCATGGCGCAACTGCCACTGCAGCCAGTCGACGGCAACCTGGGCTGCCTTGCCACCATTATCTTCATCATAAGTCCCGCCATGGCCGACCGGCAGGTTGGCCACTGCCACGGGCACATGATTGATCTTGGCAAAATCATCCATGCCGTTGCCATAGGCGACATCAGTCTCGCCGCCCAGGATGTAGAGTGTCGGGACATGGATAGCGTCGATAATGTCCGGTGAGTTGTTCATGCCGGACAAAGTATCAGGAAAGTTATTGAACTGGCCCGAGTTCATGATCACCATCGTATCGATACGCGGATCCGCGGCGACATTGAGCACCTGCAGACCACCGCAACTGTAACCGGCAACAGCAATCTGGTCCGCATCGATCATGCCGTAATAGGGACTGCCCTGGCGTTGGTTTTCCGCCATGGCCCAGTCGATAGCCTCGGTCAGTTGCTCGGGGGTTGTGCGCGGCGGTGGAAACTGGCTGTCAGCAGGCGGCGCCGGGTACTCAGGTGGCTGACGTGCACCGGGACCGCTGTAAATACCACCACTGGCGATGACCAGGTAGCCATGGGAGGCAATTACCAGCAAGTGAAAACGACTGCTGGCACCGTCATCCGTACCGGCGCCATTACCCCAGGCCAGCATGCCCAGCTTTTGCTCACCAAGCGCCGCAAGATTCTGTGGACGATAGATGACATGGTCAGGCAACGAGCCCACCTCTTCCTTCATGGCGGGAAAGGCACCGGTGCCGACTGTGTCAGGGCGGTTGTCATCAAGTGGCTGTGCCACGATGCTCACACACGCAACCCAGGACAAAACGCCCAGGCAAGTTCCCAGCAGATTTCGGGAAAAGTTTGTTGAGATCACCATGTTGATCACTCCGTTATTGAGTCGGTCAGGCACAGGAATCCTGCCTGTCGTGTTCTGTCCGGTTTTCAGATTACTTCGACCTGCTGGAAATTTACAGTTGCTTATCTACAGTTGGGACAACACACGCTGCACAGCCGGTATTTCCTGCATACGATTGAAGTGATCCGCCACGCGCGGAAATTCATTGATATCCACTTCATTCCCCTTGAGCCAGCGACAAATGGTGAACAGGTACATGTCGCTCACGGAATAATTTTCGCCCAGGACCCAGGGGCCGCGCAGGTACTCATTCTCGATCAGGCTGAAACAGTCGCGCATGTTCTGCGGGACTTTCTCCACCATGGTGGCAATGGCCGCTTCATCATCGGACCAGCGGTATCCACGATAGCGATGGGCGTGTGCCACATGCACGGTGGACGCCAGGTAGCTGTTGAAGGACTGCATTTGTGCAAAGGCGAATGGATCATCCAGCGGAGCGAGTTTTGCCTCGGGCGCCAGCTGTGCCACATACACCAGCAGGGCCGGGTTTTCAGTCAGTATGCCCTGGTCAGTGACAAGTGCCGGCACACGTCCCTTGGGATTGATCTTGAGGAATTCAGGCGAACGCTGTTCCTGATTCTTGAAATCCACTTTTCTTGCCTCGTAAGGCAAACCGGAATGTTCCAGGGCCAGGTGCGTGGCCAGGGCGCAGGAACCGGGAGCATGGAAAAAGGTCAGCATAGGATGTCCTTGAATAAATAATGATTACCGTAAGCCATCTAAAATAACAGGAAGCTGGGTTACCATGGTAGCTGACCCGATAAAAAAGCTTCAAACCACAACATCCAGGAACCTCATGCTGGCCCCTTATAACGATACTGCACCCGATCACGACACGCTTGCATCCACACCAGGCCCCGTCATCCTGGAGTTTGGCAGTAACACCTGCGGCATCTGCCAGGCAGCCGCACCGTTGATCTCGCAGGCGTTTGAAAACATCACCACTGCCCATATTCGAGTGCAGGATGGCAAAGGCAGGCGTCTTGGACGGCAATTTGGCGTGAAATTGTGGCCGACACTGGTATTTTTACGGGACGGTCAGGAAGTGACCAGGGTGGTGCGCCCCACACAGCTACAGGAACTGCTGGACGCCCTTGCGTTAATCAGGGATTAAATATCTATCAAGTGGCAGTGGGTTCGCTGCAGGTCTGAATCGGGCTACAAGAATAAATCCCCAGCCCACTAATGATCAGTCAGTTACCACTGACCTTCAACACCTGTCCGATGCGCAGGGTGTCACCACTCAATCCGTTCATCGCCCTGAGCCGGCTGATACTGGTCCCGTACTTGGTGGCAATTTCCCACAGGCTATCGCCCCGCCTGACACGATGGGTGAGTTCGGGAGCGGAGGTCATGGCCAGCAGGGTTTCTGCATCCTCGGGAATGGTCAGGACCTGGCCAGGCTGAAGCATGATGCTGCTCAGATTGTTAGCTGCGCGAAGGGCCTCAATAGTGGTGTTGTTTCGCTCGGCGATGAGATACAGCGAATCACCTGTACGTACCGTGTATTTTTGCCCGGGAGTTTGACTACGTGATTCGGACTTGACCAGTACATCCCGGGTAGGCGTTTTCAATGCCTCCAACTGATCTACCACGGCCAGTATCTGTTCTTTGGTCGGCCCGACAAAGGCCTGCAACGGGGTTTCAACTGAACCGGGAATCGTCAGCACCTGACCTGGCTGCAGCACATTGCCGCGCAGGTTGTTTGCCGCGCGCAGGGCCTCGATAGTAGTGTCGACACGCTGGGCAATGAGATAGAGGGAATCACCTCGGCGAACCGTGTAATCCTGTTCAAGGCTTTCTGCTACTTGTGCTATGTCATCCTGCAAGCTGGGCAAGGTTTCTTGCTCGGCTGGGGATTGCTCACTGGCAAGCGCCACCTGAGCCACCTGATCTGTGGTCGGTCCGACAAACACGGGAGCAGGCGTTTCTGTCTCGTCGCGCAGTTTCAGCACCTGGCCAATCTGGAGCACATTGCTGCGCAGGTTGTTTGCCTCTTTCAGTTCCTGGACCGTCGTGTCGTAGCGCTCTGCAATAAGGTAGAGGGAGTCGCCACGACCTACCGTATAAACGCCGGGGATTTCCCGGGGCGTCTCGACAGTTTCTTGCCGTTTGCTTTCCAGGGAAGCCACGTATTCCCGGTAGGTCTTGGTAAACAGCGCCACATGAAAATGGGGCGGATAGCGTTCCCGCGTGACATCCAGCACATTGGATTTTTCCAGCGACAACAGGGTCGATTGCAACCATGATCGGCACCTGCCCTTGCGGGGAATACGCAGATCCAGCGCCATGCCGGTAGGATGAACCGAAACGTCAGAGGCGTTGCGGGGTTGTTCATCCAGCGGGCGTGTCAGGCTGGTGACAACGAGCTTTTCGCCGCAGGCATTCTGGTACTGGCGACTCAGGCGCTCCAGGAACAGTTTTACCTCGGCACGGGCATAGGGATAGGAGACATTATGAATGGTCAGGGTGTCACTGTTCGAGACCTTGACCAGGTAGCCATTCTGGTAAAACGAACGCACATCCTGTGATGTTTTCAGGAAAGAATAGTCGTAACTGACGGCAATCTGGTTTTGCCGCTGCATGACAGCACTGGAGCCTTTCAGGCTCTGCGCCTGCAACAGCGCACCCGGCAGACACACCAGCAGAAATGATATTGGTATTAAGTGTTTGAATCTATTCAATAAAATCAACATATCCAGCCCGCCCCGCGACCAGTTGGATCCTGGCGACAAACTTTACCTGATTTATCAGAAAAATCCAGTATCTTGTTGATAAATAGATGGAAAATTTTTGCAGCGATTTAAGCATGACGAACCGGGTCTGGATACCCGGCCTTTCCCTGTTATTCCGGGCTTATTGATTTTCCACGTTATGGAAGATGTTCTGCACGTCATCCAGGTCGTTGAGCAGGTCAGTAAACTTCTCAAACATTTCCAGGTCTTCCTCGCCCAGACCTGTGTAGGTTTGGGGAATGAACTGGATTTCGTCGACGTCATATTCAATGTCACCAAAGGCGTCTGACAAGGCTGTTTTTGCCTTGGCATATTCAACAGGTGGTGCAAACACGGTGACCTTCCCTGCTTCGTCTTCTATATCTGTCACATCCACATCGGCATTCAACAGCGCCTCCATGACAGCTTCCTCGTCGCCCTCGAAAGAAAGAATAATGCTGTGATCAAACATGTGGCTGACCGTTCCCGGTGTGCCCAGCTTGCCTTTACCCTTGTTGAAGCACACGCGCACATCACCGAATGTGCGGTTTGGATTATCGGTCAGGCATTCCACGATCACCGTGCATCCGCCAGGCCCAAAGCCTTCATAACGGGCCAGTGAATAATCTTCGCCACCTCCGCCCTTGGCTTTCTCGATGGCCTTGTCGATCACGTGGGACGGCACCTGTTCACGCTTGGCGCGGTCAATAATGGATCTCAGGGCCAGGTTGCCATCGGGATCGACACCGCCCTGCTTGGCGACAACATAGATTTCGCGTCCATAACGACCATAAAGCCGTGACTTGTTGGCCGACGTCTTGGCCATGGACACTTTGCGATTTTGATAGGCGCGACCCATGTGAATACCCTACTCAAAGAAAGAAGCGGATATTACCGGACAAGAATTCGCTAATCAAAGAAATCACCCGGAATGATCGGTTAGAGGCCAGGTTTCGTATCTTTGTAAATCCCGCTGTATGCTTTACCGCCCTGCCCGAAAATCGTAAGATGCCAGTTCATGCCAGAAATCACCGTCACCCGTGCTGCCAGTACCCGTATTCCCACTGATTACGGAGAGTTCCAGCTCGTCTATTTCGAAAACTCAGTCGATAACAAGGCACACCTGGCGTTTTGCATGGGTGACTTCGACGAACAACCAAATGGCACAACAACCGATGATGTGCTGGTTCGCCTGCACTCTGAATGCCTGACCGGGGATATCTTCGGTTCGCGGCGTTGTGACTGCGGTGAGCAGTTGGACAACTCGCTGCAAATGATTGCCAGGGAAGGTCGCGGTGTACTGGTCTACCTGCGCCAGGAAGGACGTGGAATCGGTCTGCTGGAAAAAATTCGCGCCTATAACTTGCAGGATACCGGCGTTGATACCGTCGATGCCAACCTGATGCTGGGGCATCAGGCCGACGAACGCGACTACACGGTGGCAGTCCGGATTCTCGAAAATCTCGGTATCAGTTCGGTACGCCTGATTACCAATAACCCGTCCAAGATCAGTGCGCTGGAAGACTCCGGTATCAAGGTCAATAACCGGGTAGCATTGAAGAGCTTTCTGAATGCTGAAAACTCCCGCTACCTGCTTACCAAGGTCAATCGCATGAACCATATCCTGCCCCAGGCCACTGCCCAAGCCTCTGCTCAACCCACAGCGCACGCGACCAAAAGTGACCCCCAAAACACTTAACCAGCAAATCGAACAGTGGCTGGATGCTCGCACTACTGCCTTCACATCCAGGCAGAGGCCCTTTATCACCCTGTCCTATGCCCAGAGCTGGGATGGCAGTATCACAACACACCGCGGAGAAAGCCTGACTTTCAGCGGCAAAAAATCCATGCAGCTCACGCACCAGTCGCGCAGCCTGCATGACGGCATACTCGTCGGCATCGGCACCGTGCTCAGTGACGATCCGCAACTGACGGTGCGGGAATGGGAAGGGTCCAATCCCCAGCCAATTATACTGGACAGTCAATTACGCACTCCGCCGACAGCCAAACTCTGTGCGCACCCGGACCATCAATGCTGGATACTGACTGTTTCGAAACAGAGCAACTCTTTCGACGACAAGGCCGAGATACTGGCCTTGCCGGGCAACGATGACAGCGAACAGGAGGTACCACTGGTGGAAGCCATGGCCCTTTTGCGCAGCCGCGGTATCAAGCGGCTTATGGTGGAAGGCGGCGGCAAGGTCATTACCGCGTTTCTCAAAGCCAACCTGGCCGATGCGCTGGTACTCACCGTGGCACCACGTCTTGTTGGTGGTTACAAGGCGGTGGGTGACTTGCAACCAGACGGCTGCGAAGCACAGTTCATGATTGATCCCCTGTATTCGGCACCGGCCGACAAGGACCTGATTGTCTGGGGAGATTTGCAATACGGTGGTCCCTCAACATGAAGGCGCAGCAACTGTGGTTTGTAAAACCTTTCGACGTGGCAGTACGCGAAGAGGCATTGCCTGGGTTGCAACTTGACCAGCTGCTTCTGAAAACCCGCTACTCGGCTATCAGCGCTGGCACAGAAAAGCTGGTGTACCGGGGCCAGTTGCCTGCCGACACGACACTGGATGACAGCCTGGCAGCCTACGAGGGGCAGTCCGTTGAATATCCGCTGCAGTACGGTTATGCCTGCGTCTGTGACATCGAAGCCGTGGGTGCGGACGTGGCGAGTCATTGGGTGGGCAAAACCGTGTTCGCCTTTATGCCCCACGCCAGTCATCACCTGGCCACACTGGATGCCGTGATCGAGGTACCCAAAGGCATCGACGCCAAACAGGCACTGTTCCTCGCCAACATGGAAACAGCGGTGAACCTGGCCCAGGACGGCAATCCACGCCTGGGTGAAAGGGCCATCGTGCTGGGCCAGGGCATTGTCGGCTTGCTGCTCTCCGGTGTGCTGGCGCAATTTCCCCTGGACAGCCTGGCCGCCGTGGAAGCCCTGCCCGGTCGCCGTACCCTGGCACAACAGGCCGGTGTGCCGTCAGTATTCGACCCGAACAATGCGTCGGCGATGGCGGCATTGCACGAACTCCTGGCATTGGCTGACCCACAAGGTGGTGGCGCCGATGTCGTGTTTGAACTGACCGGTTCTCCGGAGGCGCTCAACCTCGCAGTGGACCTGTGTGCCTACTCCGGCACTGTTGTTGTCGGTAGCTGGTACGGCAGCAAACGTGCCGAGATAAACCTGGGCGAGCGCTTTCACCGCAACCGCATCAACATAGTCAGCAGCCAGGTGAGCAGCATTGCACCCGAGCTGGGCGGACGCTGGAACAAGGCCCGGCGCTTTGCCGTGGCCTGGAACATGATTTCCCGCACCGACCCGGCGCGCCTGGTCAGTCATTGCATTCCGTTCGCCGAGGCCGCGGAGGCCTACCGGCTACTGGACCAGCAAACCGAAGAGTCGATGCAGGTCATTTTTGAATACCCGGAATAGTTGGAGTAAGCGGTTAACCTGATTCTGAAAGGTTATCGCCCTTTTATCCTTTTATCCTTTTA
>Ga0181566_10001504_pt1 | contig 19299 bp, 20 predicted proteins | sample 101ome_15_FD_133762 | JGI IMG/M metagenome (GOLD analysis project Ga0181566, IMG submission 133762) | Coastal salt marsh microbial communities from the Groves Creek Marsh, Skidaway Island, Georgia - 101402AT metaG (megahit assembly) | ecosystem: Environmental > Aquatic > Marine > Intertidal...
CCTTTACAGCTTCTTAGTTACCATGTTGCAAAACTCAAAGGTTGCAACGTTGATCAGCCCAGAAATCTTGCTAAGTCAGTTACGGTGGAATGATTTCGAAATAATAAATATAGAAACCAATCTATGGTCATTTCTAAAAAATCCTAATACTTTTGAGTGAATTTAAAAACAATATATTCATAAGTAATTGATTTTTAATTTATTTAATTAAAATTTTTTTCTTTACAATTTCTATAAAGAGAGTATATTTCGAAGTTAACCAATCAAAGATTTTTGGTTAATTTTTTTATTTATTTTGTGGAGACAAAAATGAGTACAGATGATTATGATTATGATTATGATGATGAGTTTGAAGATGACGATGAAAAAGATTATGATTACGATGATGATGATGATTGGTATTAATTAATCCTCGAGCAAATAAACCCTAAATTATAAAAATTTAGGGTACCAAACTAATAATCATCAATAAATATCCTAAGTGAATATTTAGATTTATAATTTTATTGTTTATACAGCACAAAACAAAAAATCATTGAACAATCAAATAAGTTTTGAGAAACATTTGAGTTAAATATTTTTTAATTTTGCATTATGCTTACTAGAATATCGAATAAATATCATTCCTACGGTCTTAAAAAGACTTTTGTTTTGATTATTAAATATCCTTTAAGAAAATTAAGGTGGTATTTATTATTAAAAAACGAACCCGCGAAAGTATTCAACACTATTTATGCTAAAAATTTCTGGGAAAGTAAAGAGTCTAAATCTGGTGAAGGTAGTGAGATTACTTATACTGAAAATTTGAGATTTTGGCTGGAAACTAATATACCAAATTATTCAATAAAATCTATTGTTGACGCGCCATGTGGAGACTTTAACTGGATGAGAAAAGTTTGTCCCCGAGTTGATGTTGACTATCTTGGACTAGATATTGTTGATGAAGTTATCTCATCAAATATATCCTTATACGGTCAAGACAAAATAAATTTTGCTACAAAAAATATTATCCGCGATAGGATACCTGATTGCGACTTATTAATTGTTAGGGATTGTCTTTTCCATTTTTCATTCGAACATATTAACCAGTTTTTAACGAATATTTCTCAAACAAAGTATAAATATCTCCTAACAACAACCCATATTCTTAATTTAGATTTTGTCAATACTGATATTCGTACAGGTGATTTTAGGAAAATAGACCTTTTTAAAGCACCATTTAATTTTTCAAGGGAGCATATCACTGAAATTGTTGATGATTATCCTGAAGGGCATCTTGAACCCAAAGCGATGTTGCTTATTGAAAAAAAGTTTGTGCCAATTAGCCTCTCAAGTTGAATTTATAATAAAAGTTTTATAGTTGTTTGAATTTTTCCTCATAAAATTTTACTGCTTCTAAATATGACTCAACTGAGCCACAATCAAGGCGAACTCCATCGAACTTATAAGCTAAAACTTTCCCCTCTTTTGCCATTTTACTCAATGCTTCAGTGATTTGAATCTCACCATTAGTATCTGGTTTTGTTTGCTTAAGTTTTTCAAAGATTGAAGAATTAAGAATATATCGTCCAATAATGGCAAGATTAGAAGGGGCTTCTTCTGGCGATGGCTTCTCAACCATGTCTTCTACAATGAGAGTCTTTTCTTCAACATCTATAAACTTTCCGCTTATAACTCCATATTTTGAAATATTTTTTTCTGGAACTTCCTCGACAGCAACAACACAATGTTCTGGATATCTTTTATGCAGTCTTAACAATTGTTCAAGAACAGAGGCATTAGGGTTATAACAAAGATCATCAGGAAGTAACACAGCAAAATTACTATTTTTAGAGGTCTCAAAACCTTTGAGTATTGCATGTCCTAAACCCTTCATTTCACTCTGATTAACAAAGTTTAGAGTGCAAGAGTTGATAATATTATTGATGCCAATGAGTTTATTTTCTTTAGCCGTGCCTTTAATTAAATCCTCAAGATAAGGATGAGGTTTTAAATAATCTTTAATTGCAGACTTGTAATCATTGACAATAAATGTCATGTCTCGTATGTCGCATTCAAATGCTTCCTCAATCGAGAACTGAATTAGAGGGCGATCATAAATTGGTAACAATTCTTTTGGAACTGCTTTTGTAATAGGCAAGAATCTAGTTCCAAAACCCGCAACTGGAAATATACATTTAGTGATCATCTTTCAACATTCTTTTAAGAATCTTTTTTCCAAGCTCGACACCCGGTTGATCATATGTGTTTATTTGCATAAAAGAACCCACAGAGGATGTGAGAAGAAGGAATCTATACATTAATTTGGCTATATTAATTTCATTAATACTCGTAATAGTGATTTTGTCACATGGAATGTCTTTCTCTTGAAGAATTGCCTCATAAGTTGAATCTGCTTGCAAATTTATTAGTTTATTAAAACTCTTTTCATTTATGGAGTTAAGATCGAAACAATTAAACTTTTCTTGTCCTGGAATTGCTGATTCATCATTTAAATTATCAATCTTAAAAAAAGTCACTGTCTTATCTCTTGGTCCATCCATAACTAATTGCAAAAAACTATGTTGATCATCAGGACCAATTAAAGAGATTGGGGTCAATCCCTGACGAGTGGCATTAATATTTTTCTTGCCAAGAGATTCTGCCCAAAGTTGAACAAACCATCTATTAAAATCTCTAAAAACTGATGAGTATGAAAAAATAATATTCATAGCAAACCGACTTTTATTCTCTACAAGAAATCTGGCTTTGTTGATTATGAGGTCGTAGTATTCTTCCTGACCAAAAAAGCTTTCATGAACGACTTTGCATCCATCCAGAAGTTTTTGGATATCTGCGCCAATTATTGCTAAAGGTACAAGCCCCACAGGACTGAAAACTGAAAACCTTCCTCCAACATTATCTGGGATTGAAAATTTTTCAAGATTATGTTCAGATGCAAACTTCCATAATGGTGTTTTTTCTCCAGCTATTACAGAGCAATTATCTTTTGAAATCGTTATCTTGCTATCAAGATATTTAAGAATACTTATCGGTTCAATAGTAGTTCCAGATTTTGAGATTACAATAAATTGAGAATTGTCTAATTCTCCAAGACTAAGTAAGTAATTTATCCTTAGCGGATCAATAGTATCGAGGAAAAATAACTTTTTCTTAAAATTATGAGTCGTTCTTAAGAAGGTGTATATTGCTTTAGTTCCAAGACTGGAGCCACCAATACCAACCAAATATATATATTTCTTTTTAACTTTTTTCGCGTAAGACAGAATTGAAGTAATATTTTGCTTGTAGAGAGAATAATAGCCAACGGATTTAATCTCTTTTTTTAAATTTATCAGAATCTCTTCGTTGGATTTAATTTGATAAAAATTTCTTTCGTATTTCATAGACTGGTCAATTAATCTATTAACTTTTGAAGTATGATACACACTGTCCAAGTAAGTATAATTACTTTATGATTTACACAAATACAAGTTTTAATAAAAAAACAATACTTATTACCGGAGGGGCGGGCTTTATTGGTAGTAACCTCGCATTTTATTTTCAGAATAATTATCCTGATTCAAAAATTGTTATTTTTGACTGTTTCAGAAGTGAGGCAACTTTCTCAAATGGAAATCTAATGAGTTTCGGACACTACAAGAACTTATTAGGGTTTACTGGTGAAATTATATGTGGGAATATTAATAACCCAGCTGATCTTGCCCTTCTAAATCAAACTCAATATGATTATATTTTTCATCAAGCAGCTATTTCAGACACCCGAGTATACGACCAAGAAATAGTAATGAAAACAAATGTAAATTCTTTTTATTGGTTTTTAGAAAAGGCAAAAAGAGATGGTGCGACTCTGGTCTATGCAAGTTCTGCAGCTACTTATGGAAGCATGCCCTCCCCTCAAAAAATTGGTCAAGAAAATCCTGAAAATCCATATGGCTATAGTAAATATGCAATGGACCAAATTGCCGACAAATACTCTAAAAAAAATCCAGATGTAAAAATTATTGGGCTCAAATTTTTCAATGTATATGGTCCTAGAGAGTACTTTAAAGGTAAAACTTCTTCAATGATTATTCAGCTTGGACATCAAATCCTTGATGGAAGGGCCCCTAGACTTTTTGAAGGGTCAGATAAGATTTTCAGGGACTTTATATACATAGATGATGTTCTGCAAGCCAACATTAAAGCTTGTGAATCAAAAAATAACGGCGTTTACAATGTAGGCACTGGAAAAGCAAGAAGCTTTCAAGATATAGCGGATATTCTCCAGAAAGAGCTTGGATGTAATTATATAACCGAGTATTTTCCTAACCCTTATTCTGGCTATCAAATGCACACTCAAGCAGACATTTCTCTTTCAAAAGAAAATTTCAACTTTCAACCTGTTTTTTCTCTTGAACAGGGCATAGAGCAATATATTCAAAATATAAAAGATATGTTTAAGATATCTTTAGATTAATGCTAAATTCAATTCGAGACATTCAACCTAAAATACTTGTCATTGGAGATCTAATGATAGACAAATACCTTTGGGGAGAGTGTAATAGAGTTTCTCCTGAAGCACCTGTGCAAATTATAAATGTTAAAAAAGAATCTGTGGTTCTGGGTGGCGCCGGAAACGTTGCGCATAATTTATTGACGCTTGGTTCTAATGTTCAAGTTATTAGCATTATTGGTGATTGTGAGATTTCTAAAGAACTAAAAGAGCTATTTAATAAAATCAATCTTTGTCCTAACAACTTAATTGAACAAAAAAATCGTGTTACTTCAAAAAAAACGAGAATCATTTCAGCCCATCAGCAAGTCATTAGATATGACATTGAAAGTGATGATGATATAAATGAAGACTCTGAAAGAGCACTTATAAATTCATTCAAATCAATTGTTAATAACTTTGATCTAGTTATCCTTTCTGATTATGGAAAAGGTGTTGTAACCAATCATGTTGCTCAAGAAGTTATTAAAATAGCTAATTCCTATAAAATTAAAGTTATAGTTGACCCAAAAGGTTCTGATTACACAAAATACACTAACGCTTATCTTTTAACTCCAAATAAAAAAGAAGCTTGTGAAGCATCAAATATTAATATTTCAAATGAAAAATCTTTAAAAGATGCCTTGGTTTATATAAAAAATTTATGCAATTTAAATGTTTCTTTAATTACCTTAAGTGAAGATGGAATTGCTATATTTGATGATCAATACAGATCTCATCCAACCGCTGCAAGAGAAGTATTTGATGTTACTGGAGCTGGAGATACTGTGATAGCAGCTCTTGGATATGCATTAGCAGCAAAACAAGACATTGATTCAGCTGTTGTTCTTGCAAATTTAGCGGCTGGTATTGTTGTAGGAAAGATTGGCTCTTCAACAACTTCATTTGAAGAGCTCATTAGGTATGAAACAACACTCAATTATCCGGAGAATGGAAATAATATATTGTCAAAAGAAGAATTTTTAAAAATTCTAGTTGATTTAAGAAGATCAAAAAAGAAAATAATCTTCACTAACGGTTGTTTTGATATTCTTCATATTGGTCATGCCAAATATTTAGAAAAAGCCAAGAAGTTGGGTGATATTCTAGTTGTTGGAATTAATTCCGATGATTCTGTAAAAAGACTAAAAGGAAAGAATAGGCCAATTAATACTCTAAATGATAGGTGCTATATTATTGGTTCACTTAAATCAGTAGATTATGTTATTCCTTTTGAGGAGGAGACTCCAATTGAATTAATTACTGCAATAGTTCCAGATATACTCGTGAAAGGTGGTGATTATAAGAATAAAGAAGTGGTTGGTGAAGGAATTGCAAAAGAACTTGTTCTCATTGATTTTATAGACGGAAAAAGTACTTCCATGACCATTTCAAAAATACAAGAAAATGCTAGAAATCATTAAAAGCGAAATTAATCTTCATAATCAAGTTTCCTCAGCTATGGGAGTGCTATCGCATTCGATTGAGTTAATTGCCAAATTGGCTATAGATACTATCGAATCGAATGGAAAAATTATTATATTTGGTAATGGTGGTTCTGCAGCTGACGCACAACATATAGCAGCTGAACTTATTGGTAGATATAAAACAAATAGATATGGTTTGCCTGCAATAGCACTAACTACTGACACTTCTGCTTTAACAGCGATAGGTAATGATTTTGGATACGAAAACATCTTCAAGAGACAACTCGAGGCACTTTTAAATAATAACGATTTGATAATAGGTATTAGTACTTCTGGGAGTAGCTCTAATGTTCTTAAAGCTCTTGAATATGCAAATAAAAATAATGCAAAAGTTGTTGGTTTTTCAGGATGCCAGGGAGGAGAGATGAGCAATGTTTGTGATATTAACCTTGTTATTCCTTCAAATGACACCCCTAGAATTCAAGAGATGCACATACTCGCTGGTCATATAATTTGTCATTTAATAGACCTACATTTTTCAAATTAAACTTAAAGCTGATTCCATTACTTCTTTACTAGTAATATTTTCCATACAATTATGGTGCTTAAGGGGGCAAACTCTTTTCATGCATGGTTGACATACTAATTCTTTTTTAAGTATTATCGATTTGGGATTCATCCACTGACACGTCTCATGATCTTTAGTAGGGCCAAATATTGAAACTGTGGGAATTTTATATGCAGCTGCAATATGCATTGGCCCACTATCACCAGTTATAAATAAATCTAGACGACTAATCAAACTCATCAATTGACTAATGCTAGTTTTTCCAGCAAGATTAAGGTAATTATTTATATTATTTTTTTTCAACTCATCTTCTATTTGATTTGCAAGGTCTACCTCATTCTTTCCCCCAAAGAGAAAAATCTTGCCTTTTTTTGATAGATTGATCGATAAATCCACATAACCTTCTTTCTTCCACATCTTTGCACTTCCATATGCTGCACCAGGATTAATCCCAATAAGGACTTCTTTCTGTTTATTTTTAGCAAATGATCTTAATTGTAATTTCCCAGGAGGGAGATCATGGCCAATTATTGAATTAACAAAATTATTGTATTTCTGAACTTGATGGCCTGAAGGGAAAGAGTTTTTATTATATTGATGCTTCTCTTTGACTTTGAGTAATATCATAAGCAATTTTGTTCTAAAAGAACTTCTAAAAGATATGAATAAATCATAATTTCTCATACCTATAAATTGTTTAATTGCTTGAAAGTAATTCTTTCTTATCACTACATATTCAGAAATAAGAGGATCTTCCCTAAATAAATCAAGAGATGTTTTAGTGCCAAGAAGTGAAATTGAGGGATTTTTGTATTCATTTATTATGTTTCTAAGACTAGGAGTTGCCATTACGCAATCTCCAAGCCATGTCGGCACTTCTATAAGAATTTTCATTGTCATTTCATAGTAATAACTGTTATTAAATTTTACATATATTTATATATAATCTAGAGATGAAAAGAAGAATACCAATACTAATGTACCACAGTATTGGCTCTATAAAAAGGGGGGAAGGCTTAAGGAATATTCATACGCCGAAATGGCTCTTTACTTTGCAGTTATATATTCTCAAAATTTTAGGCTATAAAGGTATGTGTATGACAGATTTACTGCCTTATCTAAAAGGCAAGAAATCTGGAAAGGTTTTTGGAATTACTTTTGATGATGGTTACCAAAATAATTTTTCTAAAGCGCTACCTGTTCTTCTTAAACTGAAATTCAACGCAACCTGTTATATTGTAGCAAATAATATTGGAGGTATTAACTATTGGGACTCAAATAAGGGTGCTTCTTCTAAACAAATGATGAATAAATCTGAAATATTTAAATGGATTAATAGCGGTATGGAAATTGGCTCACATTCTCTGAATCATATTAAACTTTCTGATTTAAATGCTCTTGATGCAAGAGAAGAAATTTATAAATCAAAAATATATTTGGAAAAAACTTTCAATTTAAAGATCAATCATTTTTGTTATCCATATGGATCCTACGACCATTCAAAGACTACCAAGATTGCGAGTGAGTCTGGTTACTTATCATCTGTCACAGTGAAAAGAGGCAGATGTTCCACTAAGGAGAATTTATATACTCTGCCAAGAGTATTAATGACACATAGAACATACCCTATTAGACTTTTATTAAAAATATTCACAGATTATGAGGATAGGAGAGGTGAATAATCGCCTTAAAGTTGCAGTATTAATAAGAAACTATTGTAGAACGAGTGGGGGTGCAGAAAAATATTGTGTTGAAATAACTGAGAGAATTGCAAAATACCATGAAGTGCACCTTTTTGCTCAGTCAATAAATTTTCATAGTGAAAATATTGTAATACATAAGATACCTATACTATTAAGAAGACCAAGATTTCTTAACCAGCTCTTATTCTCATTTTTCACATATATAAAAACTGCTCATAAAGGTTTTGATATAGTTCATTCTCACGATATGGTGACACATGCAAATATATATTCTCTTCATGTCCCGACAATAAAATCTAGCCTAATTAAACTATCTTTACTCAAAAAAATAACTAGTTTTTTTAGTTTAAGACTTCAAACATATTTGTGGCTCGAAAGAAGGCTATATAAACCAAAAACTGCAAAAAGATTAATTGCTGTATCCAAAACGCTTAAGGAAAATATTGTTTCTAGCTATCCAGATTCCAAAGAGTTGATCGATATTTCTTTCCCAGGAATAAACTTCACAGAAAGCTCTTCAAAAAAAAGAAATACAAAAAATTCCCCCTTGTCCTCATTCAAAATTCTGTTTGTTGGGCATAGTTTTAAAAGAAAAGGTCTTCAAATTATTGTAAATGCAATCTCTCAAATTAAGGATAAAAAAATAAAAATTTATGTTGCAGGCAAAGGGAATGCAGAAGAAATTAATACTTCCAATTTGGGTCATAATCAAGAAATAGAATTTCTGGGAGAAGTTTCCGACATTCACGAGCTATATCAAAATAGTGATTTATTAATTCATCCTACACTTGGAGATACATTTGGCATGGTTGTTCTCGAGGCGCTATACAATAAATTACCTGTAATAGTTAGCAATGACTCATATTGTGGAATCAGTCATGAACTATCTAAAGAGGAGGTTATCTTTCTGGATAATCCAAGAAATTCATTTGAACTCAAAAAAGCAATTATAGGAGTCATTTCAGATTCCCGTCTTAGACAAAAACTAAAGAAGAATGGATTTGAATTTGCAAAAAAATTTACGTGGGATAACTCTGAAAAGGAAATTACTAAATCTTACAAGAAAATTATTGACCGTTAACCCTATTTTTTTAAGTCTGAATTGAAAATTTCTTTCTCTTTTGTTTTAACATATTTTAGATATGTAGATATTGATGTTGATATAGAAATAACCAAACCTCTCCAACCATCTAAAAATCCTAATTTAAAAATATATGCTCTTACAAAAGCAAATATTGGTGCAGTAAAAACTCTTAACCAGCAATATCTTCTACCACTTTCAAATATTTTCTGAGAAGACAACTCAGAATATAGATTAATCTTTTCAAAGTGATGACTAATACTTTTATAAGGGTAGTGTATCAAATCAGAGCTGAGTTTAGAAACACTCCCATTAATAATCATCTTTTCATGAACAAAATCATCAGAAAATAGAATAGAGTCTCTTTTGCCTATCCTTAAGACATAATCTGGATACCAACCAGAATAATTGATAAATTTACCCAAATAGTTCGATTTCCTTGGAATTAAAAAACCATCAAATTGGTTATTTTTCAAGCTATCTTGTATTTCAAGTTTAAGCTCCTCTGACACATATTCATCAGCATCTAAAGATATAACCCAGTCAAATTTAGCTTTCGAAAGAGCTATATTTTTTTGTTTTCCAAAACCTTGCCATATCTCTTCAAAAAAATTATCAGTATATTTCAAGACTATATCCTTTGTTCTGTCAGTACTCCCAGAGTCAACCACTATTATTTCATTGCACCAAGAAAGTGATTCTATACATCGAGCTATATTGGCTTCTTCATTCTTAGTAATAATTATTGCACTAACTTTATTCATCATTTTTAAGAATTAATAAATACTCCTTTAAATATTTTTTAATCATAAAAGATACTGATAATTCTTTATCTACAAAATCCTTTGCATTTTGAATAAAAGATCTATCTAGGTTGGTATTGTAGAGAACATTTTCTATAGCTTTTGCTAAACAATTCTTATCTCCGACTTCACATATAAAACCTTTGTTTTTGACTAACTCTTTCAAGCCGCCCGCTTTTGTCGAAATTACTGGCACTTCAAAATTAAATGCATCCATAACACTGCTACCTAGGCCTTCCATTTTTGAAGTAATAAGAAAGGCATCGATAATATAGTAAAAATCCTCCACATTATGTTTATGGCCAAAGCAAAAGTAACTATCCTGAAGCTTATTAATAATTAATTGATTTTTGAAATCTTGAAAAAGCTTCCCATCTCCAAAATGGAAAAATACTAAATTCTTATATTTATGTCTTAGAAGTTTGGCAATTTCTATTAAAGTAATAGGGTCCTTGTGGTCTTCAAATGCTGAAAAAATACCAACTATCTTAACTTGTCTATCGCCCAGAGTTGATTTTTTTAAAGCTAAAGCTCTATTTTTATTTAATACCGGGTTTGCAACTGCAGAACTTATTATTTTAGAACTCTCAACCATTTTGCTTTCAATCAATATCTTTGAAATTGCTGAAGAAATCGAAATAACTGAATCTGTCATTTTATATTTAAGTCTCGTAAATATACCTTTTGGAACGAAATCAACTCTTCTTGTGTAAATAATAGGTCTTCTATGAAAAATTTTTGTGAGAACTGCTTCAGTATGTGATTTACCACTTTGGGGATGAATTATGTCAAATTCTTTTGCCTTTAAAAATAGAATTAAGAATGTATGAAAATTTGATCTGGATTCTATTACATTAATTCTATTATCAATTGCTTTCTTAGCTAATGGTGAGTTTTTCTTAGCAATTAGAGAAACACTTACACCTTCTTTAATCAAGCCTAGGGATGTATAAAAAGTTTGTCTTTCTCCACCTCTCCATGTCTTTTCAGTATTGATTTGTAAGATTTTTAATTTTCTCATAGGACTTATCTTAAATATAATGGAAGTATTCTAAATTCAGAAAATTGACAAACAGCAACTATAAAAAAATGTACGCAACATAGAGAAGCTAATTGGTGTCATTATTCTTTTGTTTTGAATAAATTCCTAGTGCTAAAGCAATATAGAATGCGTAAAAAATTGCCATACTTTGATGTGCGAAAGTTGCATTTGAAAAAGCGTAGAAAAAATAATGCCCAGATAAGACAAACAAAAAGATTACTATCTCTGAATTCTTGCTGTCTCTAATCAGTGAAAAGAACGAAAATATTAAAGGAAAAAGCAGTAATAAAATTGTTGCTATAAGGCCAAACAAACCAAACTCAACGAGTCGCGCCAAAAATTCATTATGTGGATGACTAAACTCTTTAATTGAATTATCAATATCACCATTATTGATTCTTTTGATATTTTCATCATGAAAATTATTTTTACCAATTCCACTAATGATATTTTCTTTAGATATTTTAAGAGAGCTTCTCCATAGCTCAAGTCTTGAACCTACCGAACCAGAAACTTTTCCATCTTGATACAAGCTAATCTCTGAAAGTGTACTTCTGATCTTTGATTCTAGATATGAATCATTAGAGATAAAAGAAAGAAAAACTACTGAAAAAACTGAAATAAGTGCAAATAACTTTTTTGCCTTAGTATATTTGCTAGGATTGATAAGAAATAAAGTCAAAAAAGTTATTATTGAGCCAATCCAGGCCCCCCTGCCGCCATAAATTAATGCAGTGTAAATAGCAAAAAAACTTGCAATCAATAAAAGTATTTTTCTAGAAATTGAACATTTGTTATTAATTATAAATAAAAGAGTAATACCAAAAATTCCACTATAAAGTGAGTAAGCTCCAAAGTGTTTGTGATCAACATTTATATCGTAATATTCGAGGTAAATAAGAATCGAATTTATTCCAACCAACAAAGAAACTAAAATTAGTCCATTGGTTATTGCTTTGATGTCAAAATCAACGGTTCTAAAGTATAAAAAAATTGGAATTACTGCTATAAATCTTGAAGGGATATCAAGTTCTCTAATTTCTATATCAAAATAAAGGTTGCTTATCAAAGTAACAAAAAAATACATTGTTGAAAGGAATAAAAATTGTTTTTCCCATGAGCAAAAATTTCTTGTGTTTATGGTTAAATATTTCGCTAGGGATAATAGAATAATTGCTAGGAATAAATACCCTCCATTGGGGACAAAAATATAAACAGAGAAAGAAATAAAAATTAAAAAATAAATTAATTTATCAAAAATAGATGTATGCAAAACTTTTTAGGGTCAAAAAAAATATTCAATAAGACATTATTCATTATTTTTGTATACCTGCTCTTTCATTTTTTGATTCGGGTTATTTTTAATGAATCAATCCAAGTTGATGATAGAGAGCAGTTGATTTATGCTCAGAAATTACAATGGGGTTACCCAATGCCGCAACCTCCTCTTTATAGCTGGATAAGTTACTTTTTTTTCAAGATCTTTGACCCTGGTCTCTTTGCATTAACACTATTAAAGTATTTACTTATTTTCGCTACTTTTTTCTATATTTATTCATCATCAGTCTTATTAAGCCGATCTAGAGAGTGGCTACCAGAATTTACAACCTATTCTTTTCTTTTGATGCCCTCTTTTGCTTGGCATATGCATCAAGGTTTTACTCATACCATCCTACTTGGATTAGGAATAGCAATGACTATCTACTATTTCATATTATTAGAAGAAAATCCTTCTATAAAAAACTATATACTCTTGGGAGTATCTATCTCTGTTGGAATTTTAGGGAAATATAGTTATATTATTTTCTTTTTAATCTCTTTGTTTGCCCTGTTCTCTATCAAAGAATATAGAAAAATATTAATATCAAAGTATATTTTTTTAAGTTTTGCTATTCTTATTTTTATAACTTCTCCTCACCTGATTTGGCTAACAGAGAATTGGAATTCTGTATTCATACAAGCAAATAATCGCTTGCATATCAATATTTCGAATTCGGGAATTTCAGATTCATTATTAAAACTTATAGCTAGTGGTTTTGGTTTTATTTCTCCTCTTATTTTCTTGATTATTTTTATAAAGTGGAATTTGACAAAAAAAATTCTTCGATTGCCTAAGGAAGAATTTTTTATAAGATTTTTTTATGCACTATTATTTTTTACATTTATATTCTTTTTATTTTTCGATATTAAGGAAGTTAAGGTACGTTGGTTACATCCAATATTGATGGCTTTTCCTTTTTTGATTCTAATTTTTATCAATAGTTACGGCGAAATTACTAAGACTTTTAAAAAAATTTCTCTGGCAACTTTGTTGGTTTTTACTATGATAATTCTATGTGTAAGAATACTTCAAAATACTATTGGGCCAGAACTTGGTTACTATGGAAGAATTAATATACCCATCCATTCAGCTTTAAAGAAAATACCTGAGAATGTTATATCGACTATCTCAGCAATCAAAACTAATGACTATAATTTAGGAGTACATTTATTTGACGCCTTCACAGATAAAGAAATAATAATAAACAACGTTCCTTTCAACTCAAAACAAAATAACATCAAGAAGTGTTTATATGTTTTCGATATAGATGGAAATGCTGATGACTCAATTAGACTAAAGAGCAATAGTATGACTAAATTCAAAAAAATTCAAGTTAATAAAGGGGAGTTCACATACGAATTATTCTACAGGGTATTTGAAAATGATACGTGCAAGTGATGCTCTATTATTATTCGTTCTTGAGTAGCATTAAATTTCTGATGTATACAAACAAACCTAAGCCTTGCCCTGCTATAAAAACAGGATCTTGTCTAAGTAGAGCATAACTAAACAGTGTTAAACCTCCTGCTAAACTAAAGTACCAGAATGCTTTTGGAATCAAACTCTTTTTATGTTTTTCACTATAAACCCACTGTATAAAGAATCTCATTGAAAATAATGCCTGACCAATAAAGCCTATGATAAGCCATGAAGTTGGTATTTCATTCATTAGATCTCCTTTTTAATAATAATCTTTGAACGATTCTGCAACCATCTAACTCCAAGAATATCAACGATTCCTACCCAAAACCTATTATGGAAACCATATTTTGAGCTACCTTTGACTCTTGATCTATGATTTACTGGAATTGAAACAACCTCACCTCCATGGGCAATAAAAAGTGCTGGAATATATCTATGCATATGATCAAAAAATGGGAGGCTTAGATAAAAATTTTTGGAGAATAGCTTAAGACCACAACCAGTATCAGGAGCCTTATCTCTTAAAATTTTGGCTCTAATTTTGTTAGCATATTTAGATGATATTTTTTTTAGATAGGTATCTTTTCTAGTGGTTCTATGCCCAGCAATCAAAATCTTATTATCACTTTTATTTTTATCTAGTAGGATTTTAAATAAATTAGGGATGTCGGCAGGATCATTTTGTCCATCACCATCTAAGGTGGCTATCCATATTGCGTTAGAAAATTCGACGCCACTTCTTACGGCTGCAGATTGTCCATAATTTTGTTTATGTGAAATAATCCTTAATGAAGAATATTGTTTTTTTAAGCTTTTAAGCAAATCAAGAGTACCATCAATACTGCAATCATCAACTACAATTATTTCATGACTAAGATCGATCAAAGCAATAGAAGTCTCATTTATTAAAGAATCGATATTTTCAACTTCATTAAAGACAGGTATTACGATACTTACATCCATAAATTTACAATCTTTTATAAAGTGCCTATACTACATCAAATTATATAAAAATATTGAATTGTGCTTAAGAAAATAATCTTTCTCGATAGAGACGGCGTAATAAATAAGGAAATTGGATACCTTCATAGAATCGAAGATTTTGTTTTTATCGATGGCATTTTTGAAACTCTTAGAGAATTCAGACAAAAGGGCTATGAATTTGTTGTTATCACCAATCAATCAGGAATTGGTAGAGGAATGTATTCTGAGGAAAATTACAAAACTCTTGATAGATGGATGAAAAGTCAATTTGAAAAAAATGGTATTTTAATTCTCGACTCTTTTCATTGTCCACATCTACCAAGTGATAATTGCAGTTGTAGGAAACCTTTGCCGGGCTTATTTTATCAATGCTTCAAGAAATATAATATTTCAAAGGAAAAATCATGGATGATTGGAGATTCTGAAACAGATATTATTTCTGCCAATGCTGCAGGAATAAAAAATACATTATTAGTAGAAAGTGGTCACCCAATTTCAAAAGATATAAAAAATATACCAATTATTCCTTCTATAAAAGAAGCCAACAAAGTGGTTACTTAATATAATTATAGTGATTTAAAAACCAATCAGAAAATCTTTTGATACCCTCTTCTACAGAGATTGTTGGTCTATAGTCAAACTCTTCAATAAGGCTTGATATATCAGCGAAAGTATCTGGAACATCCCCAGGCTGAATTGGAAGGTACTGTTTTATCGCTTCTTTTTTAAGATTTTTTTCCAACTCAAAAATGTAATCTTTTAGATTAACTGGATTGCTATTACCTATATTATAAATTCTGTATGGTGCACTAGAGCTTGATGGGTCAGGTTTGTCTGAGTTCCAGTCAATATTTGGCAACGCGGGTTTTTTTATTACTTTAATAATTCCATTAACAATATCATCTATATATGTGAAATCTCTTTTATGGTTTCCGTGATTAAAAACTTGGATAGTTTCACCACTCATGATCGCTCTAGCAAATTTTTGCAAAGCCATATCAGGTCTATCATAAGGACCATAAACCGTAAAGAATCTTAATCCAGTAGTAGGTAATTTGAATAAATGACTGTATGTGTGAGCCATTAACTCATTAGCCTTTTTTGTTGCTGCATATAAGCTCAATGGATGATTAACAGGCTCATTAACGTTATATGGTTGTCTTGTATTTAGGCCATAAGTTGAGCTTGATGAGGCATAGACTAAATGTCCTACGTTTGAATGCCTACACCCTTCAAGAATATTTCCAAAGCCAACGAGATTAGTATCAACATAGGCAGATGGGTTTTCTATAGAGTATCTAACTCCAGCCTGAGCAGCAAGATTTACAACACAATCAAAATTATAAGATTTAAAAATATCAGAAATTGCGTCTCTATTATCAATACTCTCCCTAATATGAGAGTATTTTTTATGATTCATGTGTCTTGATAACCTAGCTTCTTTGAGGTTTCTATCGTAATAATCATTGTGATTATCAATGCCAATAACAGTATGGCCTTCTTTCAAAAGCTCTAAAGATAATGCAGAACCAATAAATCCAGCACTTCCAGTGACCAAAACTTTCATTTTTCTAGTCCGAGTTAAATATATCTCTTGAATAAACTTTATTTACAATATCAGTAATTTCACTAGTGACTCTATTTGCGACAACTACATCGCAAACTTTCTTAAATTCATTTAAGTCAAATAAGGCTTCACAATCTAAAAAACTATCTAGATTCATTGACCTTAAAACTGGTTCATATATATATATTCGAGCACCTGTTGCTTTTAATCTTTTTATAATCCCCTGAATTGAGGAGGCCCTGAAATTATCAGAATTGGATTTCATGATCAATCGATATATTCCAATGATTTTAGGATTATTAGCCATAATACGATCAGCAATGAAATCTTTTCTTGTTGCATTAGAGGAAACTATTGCATCAATTAACTTATTCGGTACATGCAAGAAGTTTGCTTTTAACTGTTTTGTATCTTTTGGTAAACAATAACCGCCATAACCAAACGATGGGTTATTGTAATGATTGCCTATTCTAGGATCAAAACTCATACCAGTAATAATTTCTTGTGAATTTAAATCATTAAACTCCGCATAAGAGTCTAACTCATTGAAATAAGCTACTCTCATAGCTAAATACGTATTACTAAATAATTTGACAGCTTCGGCCTCAGTTGAGCCGATAAATAAAGTATCAATAACTTCTTTTTCTGCGCCTTCAATAAGAAGATTAGCAAACTTTTTTGCCTCTGAAGATGAATCTCCAATAATTATTCTAGAAGGATAAAGATTATCATAAAGTGCCTGCCCCTCTCTCAGAAATTCAGGAGAAAAGATAATCTTATTTCTCTTATATCTTGTTCTTATTTTCTTTGTATAGCCAACTGGTATAGTTGATTTAATGACAATAGTTGTTTTTATATCCTCTTTCTCAATGTCATCAAGAACAGCTTCAATTAACTCGGTACTGAAATAATTGGTTTCAACATCATAGTCCGTAGGAGTGGCAATAATGACATAATCTGGATCATTGTATGCAATGGACTTATCTACAGTAGCGATAATATTTAATTTTTTCTTTTGCAGGAAATAATCAATCTCTTTATCTTCAATTGGTGAAATTTTTTTATTTAATAAATTTACTTTATTTTCATCGACATCTAATGCAATCACTTCATTATGTTGCGCCAATAAAATTGCATTAGATAGACCAACATAACCGATTCCAACGACTGTAATTTTCATTCCTAAAGTAACCTTTTAGCAAGTTTGATAATTTCTTTTGGCTCAATTATATTGATGGATGAACCAATTCTGTCTATGTTAAAAGGATTTATCATTTTTTGTGAACTAATAGCAAGATTTATTTCAGTTTTATAATAATTTCTTTCTACAGGAGTAGGGCCAAAGATGGTGATAGATGGGATATTCAAGGCCCATGCCAAATGAGTAGGACCAGTATCGCCTCCGATAACTAAATCAGTGCTTGCTATTAGTTTTGTTAATGCGGAAAAAGATAATTTATTGGCTATGATAACGTTTCTAGTCATTGACTTTAATTCTTGAGCCATTTTCTTTTCTTTATCTGAGCCCCATATAGCAATAAATCTTGCATTAATTGAATTTGCTATTTCGGCATACTTCTCAGTAGAATAAATCTTCGAAGGAAATGATGCCCCCAGAACCAAGACAATTGAAGGCTTAATGCTGCTGTTAGTATGATTTATGTTTTGAAAAAAACTTTTCTTATTATCTATATCTTTTTTAGCGATATTTATTTGTAAGAATTTATTAATAATTCTTGTGTATCTAAGTATGACATTCTCTTCATAGGGTATTGAAAACTTATGTGAATAAAAATAAGAAGCAAATTTTTCGCGTATAGAGCTCTTATCAAAACCAATTCTTTCTTTAGCAGGAATGAGTCTTGTGACAATAGAAGATTTAATAAGACCTTGCAGATCAAAAACTTTATCGTATTTTTCTAGTTTTCTTAACTGTCTAACCACTCCGTAAAATAGAAAAAAAGATTTCTTCTTTTTAATTAGTTTTATATCTAATTCAATAATATTATCTATTTCATTGCAATTACGTAAAACAGAAGAATATTGTGAATCAACTACCCAATCAATTGAGCAATTAGGGAAATTTTTTCTTATAAATTGAAGCACTACCATAGACTGAATTATGTCGCCCATAGCTGAAAGTCTAACAATTGCTATTCTCATCTTTACATTTTAATAGTTATAAATACTTTCAAAAAAAAATTAGAGGACATAAATGATATAATTCGCGGAGATATGTCAGACACTTACAAGAGCCTCGAAAAAAACTTTATTCTTAATCAAATTGATAATGATATATCAATTGATCTGCATAAAAAAATTCAAACGCGTTTTCCTCCTGAGCCAAATGGATATTTACATATCGGCCATGCCAAATCCATCTTTCTCAATTTTGGCATAGCAAAAAAATATAGTGGATCATGCAACCTAAGATTTGATGATACTAATCCATTAAAAGAAGACATTGAGTTTGTTGATTCTATAAAAAAAGATATCAATTGGCTTGGTTTTAATTGGGAAGAGCCAGTAAAGTTTAGCTCTAATTATTTCGATAGATTCTTCAATTATGCGATTGAGCTCATTGAAAAAGGTCTAGCCTATGTCTGTTTTCTTTCACCTGAAAAAATAAAAGAATATAGAGGGACACTTAAAGAACCTGGAAAAAACAGTCCACATAGAGACAAATCGACAGAGCAGAACTTAGAGCTATTTCATCAAATGCGCAATGGAAAATTTAAAGAAAATGAATGCGTACTTCGTGCAAAAATTGACATGTCTAGTTCTTTTATGTGCATGAGAGATCCTACACTTTACAGGATCAGGTTTGAAACCCATCATCAAACAGGAGATAGCTGGTGCATTTACCCAATGTATGATTTTGCCCACTGTATATCGGACGCTATTGAG